>Ga0247812_10000335_pt1 | contig 36367 bp, 27 predicted proteins | sample UWRJL149409B1_FD_178011 | JGI IMG/M metagenome (GOLD analysis project Ga0247812, IMG submission 178011) | Plant litter microbial communities from Arlington Agricultural Research Station in Wisconsin, United States - UWRJ-L149-409B-1 | ecosystem: Environmental > Terrestrial > Plant litter >...
TAATTTTGAATCGCTTCTACTAGCATTTTCTGCTACCGGCCGCCAGTTAATTAGGTGGTCAATTTGCCACGGAATCAGGTGGTCAACTTCTCCGAAATATCCAATTTAGGAATGGAACAATGATTTCGTGATCAAAGCTTTTACCATCTTGCGTCAGAAAACCGGAGCTTTCCGTACCAAGGTATTCAACAAGGATTAGTTTTGAGGTTTTTTTTAGATATGAACATAGAAGTTGCAGGGAAAATATACACTGCCCGTCGATGAGCAGCTCGTTATCGCCGAGCTGAATCTGAACGTAGTGTGGAATAGCAAACTGCTGACAAATGTTCTCCCAGGCAGTTAAGACCTCGTGGGTATTTCCAGTTAGCTTTTCATGGATTTTGCCATCAAGATGCCAGCTTGCCTTTTTTAGAATCAGATGTTTGTAGGTAATCCTTGGATAAAAAGGTTCATTAAGGGGCTCGTGCCATTCCCAATTCAGGTAAGCACCACCCGTTTGCTGTGCATGCTCACATAAAAAGCGGTAAAAGGGTAATCCGCTGCTGTAATTGTGGGCGCTGGTTAGCCGGGGGATAATCCTTTTACCAAGTCTAGGACAAGTCAGTATGATCTGCACACCATCCGGTGAAGATACCATCAGCTCGCTGGGCTGAATTTGAAAAGACGGGGCAAGGCAGCTTGCCGACAAGTAGGGGATTTCATATCGGTGCATTTTAGGGCGTTTGATCACATTCAAACTTCTGGCATCGGGTATGTGACAGATCTCGGCTAAAATCGCGTCCGGATAAAGGCTCTGTTCTTTTTCAGCTGCCTTTTTAAGCCTGGTTTCTAAATCCTGATTGCCACCGCTGAAACGTGTCATTAGGTTCAATCCAGAAGGTCCTGCCATAGCTTTCAAATCAAATTTGAAAATTCCGTGGTCCATCTCGCTTCTGGAACGGGCCATTATACTACCTAGTATATAGAAACTTTCCGGCATTGTCTTCGGCTCACTTTCACTACTCAGCGCTATGTCCTCGCTGGTAAGTTCTATACTTTTCAGCTTCTCTTTCTTCGCTTTTTCAAGAATGGTTTTTTGAAGTATCGTTAAAGCGGAATCTGGCTTGGTTTCATTTTCTGTTTCAAATGCAGAAGCTAAATCTTCTAAAAGGGGAAGTTCACTGACGCCTGTTGGATTGAGCGATCCAAATCCTATTCCAGTAGCCTCATCCAAAGCTACCAGCAAGGGCAATTCTCTGCTGCCAAATCTTTGAAACAATTTCCGGGCAAAGCTTTTTAAATCCGGGCTTTCTGTTTTGCGTGAAAGTGGAAGGAGCTGGCTGATATCATCTGTTATTACATCCAGGATAGCCTGGCTGAGCTCACAATGATCGGTTTTAAAATAAGTATCAGTTTGCACAAGATGTTGGGGTTTTAAGGACCCGCCTGTAAGATCGAGTAGGGGCTTTAATTTTTGATAGGTGCTTACAGGATTTGTATCTTGTTTTAAAAGGTTATCAATGCTTTTAAGACGGTCAAACTCTGGCTCGCAACCTTTGATGCCTTCCAGTTCTTTTTTCAAACGGGTCAGGTAATCTTCACCGGCTGCATTCATCTCCAAGCTACTGACCAGAATCTGGGCATTGATAAGGGACTTTATAAAGGCAATTGCTTGTTTTTTTGAGATCTTGTGCTGGGTAAGCAGCGCTGTAAGCTCACCAATTTGCAACCCGTCTTTGGCATGTTCTAAAACCAGGTTCAGGTAATGGCTTTTCTTAACGGCGGAAAGCATAAATCTATTAGCAGGATCAGTCAGCCGCTCCACATACCGGTAAGTGTCCATGATTGGGTATAGAGATGTATTAGGATAGAATCTTGCCTGGTTTAAAACAGCCTCCTTTTTTAGCACAGCATCACAGATATTCATCAGGCATTCAGAGTCCAGCCGGGTATGAAGGACAAGGTGGTCTTTTGACGCAAATTTAATCTTGGTTTGATCAGTTAATGGTCCAAGGGAGCAGCCGGCAAATAAGCCAAAAGGGGTGCAGCGCGTACTCATCCTGATCAAATATTTGAAAAGCGTTTGCAAGACCTTCTCTTTCCCATTTTCCAGCTCATTATGTAGTAATCGGATTAACTGCTCATGCATTGCAGGAGAGGCCAGAAGCAGCGCCTGTTGCAATAATGCGTCCGAATAAATTAGCGTTAAATGATATTCGAATAAATCCGGATTATTACTTGCCGCCTTTTGAAACCCGAAAAGGATTTCTTTGGAAAGAAGCGGTCTTCTCAAAAGAAAGAATCCCAGTGTTTTCATGGTCTGTTTTCTGATTGGTGTCATCGATTCCAATCAAATTGACTATGCTGGATGTTGAAGGAAAATTTTAGGGAGAAAAAAGCCTAGACCAGGGTCGAAGCAAGCAAAAGTCATTTCGTCCCAGGTTGTCATAGGTGTTAACGTTTTTACTGCCTGCCGAAAGTTAGTCCGAAGAGTCCTGACTTAATTATGCTACAAAGTTAGGCTGCGGGAGCCTGGAACGCTCATGAAATTCCGGCATAAACACTGGGAGCCAGCACGCAGGGGCTTTCCTTTATTCCGTTGCTTCATGACTGTTAGGTTCCCTTAGCCAAAGAGAGCACCATAATAAATTCATAAATCTTAAAATTCAATTATTATGGAAAGCGCTGGCAATGTTTCAAGTTTGTATCAATTTGCAGAAGTAGAATTGGTATACAAGAATCCTGTAAAAGCAAGTGAACGTTTTAGAATCACAGGCTCCCATGATGCCTACTCGATTTTATTGAAGTCTTGGGATGAAAATAAAATTGGGTTTGTAGAGCAGTTTAAAATTATTCTTTTAGACCGCAGTAATAAAGTGCTCGGTCTCTATGAAGTTTGCCAGGGAGGAACCTGCGGGGTAACAGTCGATGTAAAGCTTATTTTTGCAGCAGCTTTAAAGGCAAGTGCCCACGGAATTATTCTATCACACAATCATCCTTCCGGGAATTTGAATGCCAGTGAAGCGGATATGCTAATTACAACAAGAATAAAGAAGGCAGGAGAGCTGCTGGAAATCCCGGTACTGGATCATATTATTGTAACCAGTGAAGGATATTATTCCTTTGCTGATGATGATCAAATGTGTTAAAAAATTAGCGGAATACCGTAGGCACAAAACCTACGGTATTCCGCTTTTTACAGACAGGGTAATTCACACATTTTACTGTGCAGCCATCAAGGCTTTCAGTTTCTCACTGAGAGTCTGCAGACCGGCCTTTTCAAGGCTGTCTTTTGAAATTTCGAACAGGAGCTCACTGAACTCCTTTGAAATGCTTTCCGGAAGACAGGGTAATCCTGCTTTGCCAGATTCATCCGAACCCTTCTCAATGGCGTGACATAAAATAAGAACCGCCTTACGAGAAATCTTCAAATCGATCTTTACGATCTCCTCCATGCCTGGGCTGCACAGAACCGTATCATACACCTTTGCAATTTCAATTTTTGAATCCATAAAATCAGTTGTTTAAGTGAGCACGATTAACGCTCATAAAATTACGGCGAGCTTGCCAGATGAGCCTAAGCAATAAACAGTCAGCATGTCTAAAACCCGCCGGCTGTTTCTAAATTGCAAGGGCGGATCAAAGGACATTAATTCCGAATTTTTTAGCGGTACCTTTTAATAAATTACTGCTGAACAGCCCTTGAATAACGGAATAAATCAACGGGCAAATCCAAACTTAAAATAGCAGTTTTAGAATGAGCATATCCATAAGAAAACTGATTTCCGAATACTTTACAGAAAGTATTGATCAATTAAGATTATTTAAAAAATCTGGGGTAATGCCTGCTTTGCCGCAAACTGCCAGATGTCAGAATGTTTAACAACATTCTTCCGGACTGGTAACCCATTCCGGATCTGGCCCACCTATTCACTCCGAAGTCGTGGGTGGGAGAGTCTAAAAAGTTACAGTGTTTGAGATAGGGAAAGGAAAGTGAAGATGGGAAATCAGAAATCAAACAAAACAAGAATTGTCGCGCTAAGACTTAGCCCGCAGGACTTTAAGCTTCTGGAGCTCAAATTTAAAGGCAGCACCTGCCGCAAGCTCAGCGAATATATCCGCAAAGTGATCTTGGAAAAACCGGTCGTGGTTTACTACCGAAACGGTTCGATCGACGATTCTGTCAAAGAGCTGATAAGGCTTCGAAACGAGCTTAATAACATTGGTAATAACTTTAACCAGGCGGTCAGAAAACTTCATACACTGGATCAGATTGCTGAGTTTAAATTCTGGATTATTACCTACGAGCTTGATAAAAGAAGGCTGCTTTCGCAGGTTGAAGAGATCAAAAAACAGATCAATAAAACAGCAGACCAATGGTTGCAATCATAAAGACGGGGCGCTCTATTCAGCGCAGTTTTTATTACAACGAAAACAAGATCAGCCAGGGAAATGCGCTGTGTCTTATGGCCGCCAATTATCCCAAAGACCTGGCAGATCTCAGCCAGATGCAACGGCTGAATATGCTGCTTAAAACCGCTGCTCTCAACGAAAACGTAAAAAGAAACAGCGTTCATATTTCTCTAAATTTTGACCCGTCAGAAAAGCTTTCAAAGGATCAGTTAACGCAAATTGCAGGCGTCTATATGGATAAGATCGGCTTTAATGACCAGCCTTTTTTGGTCTACGAACATTATGATGCGGGGCATCCGCATATTCATATTGTATCGGTAAAAGTCCGGCCTGATGGCAGCCGGATTGAGACCAACAACATCGGAAGGAACGAGTCTGAAAAAGCCAGAAAACAAATTGAAATCGACTTTAATCTTGTCAAAGCAGAAGCACACAAGCGGCAGGTTTTCGAGCTCAAACCTGTAAATACAGCTAAGGCTCAATATGGAAAATCTCAGACCAAACAGGCGATCAGTAACGTCTTAAATACCATTCTTAATTCCTACAAATATACTTCGGTGCCAGAACTCAATGCCGTGCTAAAACAGTATAATGTGGTGGCCGATACCGGAAGCAAAGAGTCGCGGATCAACAAGAATAATGGACTAGTATACCGGATCTTAGATGAGAAAGGACGGCCAGTCGGTTTGCCGATCAAAGCAAGCGATTTTCATTTTAATCCGGGGCTCAAATACCTCAGTGAGCGTTTTGCTCTGAATGAAACTGCGCGTCTCCCGCATAAAGTTAGAGTAAAAAACGCCATTGATTTAGCGCTGATGGAACCTTCAAAGCGAAACCTTCAAGGGCTCATTTCCGCCCTTGACAAGCAGGGAATCAAGATGGTTTTGAGACAGAATGAATCCGGAATCATTTACGGGATCACTTACGTGGATCACCGCACCAAATCAGTATTTAATGGAAGCATCCTTGGGAAACAATATAGTGCAAACGGGATTCAAGAGCGGTGCAGGCTAGTCATGTTAACCCAAGACTCCCGCCAACAAAAGGCGCAGCAGCAGACTAACCGAACGGCTAGTCATCAGCCAGAATCTTTCAAAAGGAAAGATCAGGTAGCAAATTTTGAGCCTAATTCCGGCGGAAAAAATAATCAGAATGAAATGCTGGATTCGCTATTTGACCCTATAAAAGATGACAGTGCGATGCCGTTTGCGCTGCGAAGAAAAAAGAAAAAAAAACAGAAAAATATTAGTAATCACCTTTAAACAAACCTATCATGGCTTCACAAACAGGAGAAAATCAACAGGCGCTGCACAGGATTACCGACATGACCAGGCTCATTAGTATCCTGATCCTTGCCATTCATTTTTACTATTTTTTCTACGGCGTTTTCGCACACTGGAAACTAGTTTCCGTATTCAGCGACCGGATACTTGCCAATATTTACAGGACCGGACTGTTCAACGGTTTTAACAGAACCAAGCTAATCGCATTAGGCCTTCTTTTAATTTCTCTGATGGGAGCAAAGGGGAAAAAGGAAGAAAAGCTTAGCGTCAAAAAGGGGCTTGTCGTTATGGGTATCGGAACCTTTCTGTACTTTGTAAGCCAGGTTTTTGTAGATGGAAACAGCGATCTGGTTATGGTTCCAATCTCTTATATGCTGATCACCACAAGCGGCTTTTGCCTCGTGCTGACTGGCGGGACACTGCTGTCGCGTGTGATCCATTTAAAGATGAACAGCAAAGATATTTTCAACAAGGAGAACGAGACCTTTCCGCAGGAGCAGCGGCTGTTGGAGAACGAGTTTTCGATCAACCTTCCTGCCAAGTATCATCTGAAAGACAAAGTTCACCGCAGCTGGATCAACATAATCAATCCATTTCGGGGTCTTTTGGTACTTGGATCACCAGGTGCGGGGAAAAGCTATTTCGTCATCCGCCATGTGATCACCCAGCACATTATAAAGGGTTTTTCTATGTTTGTGTATGATTTTAAGTTCGACGATCTTTCTGTTATTACATATAATACCTGGCTTAATAATCAGGACTCGTACAAGATTATCCCCAAGTTTTATGTGATCAATTTTGATGATCTGGCTAGGACCCACCGGTGTAATCCGCTGGATCCTCAGAGTCTTCTGGACATTACTGATGCAGCCGAATCTGCCCGCACCATTCTTATGGGACTCAACCGGGAATGGATTAAAAGGCAGGGCGATTTTTTTGTGGAATCACCTATAAATTTTCTGACTGCGATCATCTGGTTTTTACGCCGGTACCAGGATGGTGAATATTGCACGCTCCCGCATGTGATCGAGCTGATGCAGGTTCCTTATGAGAAGCTTTTTACAATCCTTCGAGCGGAAAAAGAAATAGAAGTTTTAATCAACCCCTTTGTATCAGCTTATTTAAACGATGCGATGCAACAACTGGAAGGACAAATAGCCTCAGCGCAGATTTCGATGGCAAGACTATCGTCTCCTCAATTATATTATGTTCTTTCTGGTAGTGATTTTACGCTCGACATCAATAATCCGGACGAGCCCAAGATTGTCTGCATGGGAAATAATCCTCAGAAAATTTCTGTTTACGGAGCGGTACTTTCTTTATATGTAACGCGCCTGATCAAGCTTGTCAACAAGAAAGGCAAGCTAAAAAGTAGTCTGATTTTTGATGAGTTTCCAACCATATATCTAAACAATATGGACAGTCTGATCGCTACTGCGCGGTCAAACAAAGTATCAACCACCCTTGGTGTTCAGGACTTCAGTCAACTTAGAAAAGATTACGGAAAAGAGCAGGCAGATGTGATCATGAACATTACCGGAAATATCATCAGCGGGCAGGTAACAGGTGACACAGCAAAACAGCTTTCTGAGCGTTTTGGTAAAATCATGCAGGACCGAACAAGCTTTTCTATTAACCGGATGGATACCTCTGTAAGCAAATCCAAGCAGTTGGATTCTGCCATTCCGCCTTCGAAAATTTCCGCCCTCTCATCGGGTGAGTTTGTCGGGCTAGTCGCCGATAATCCGGAGCAGAAAATTGATTTCAAGGCTTTTCATTGTGAGATTCTTAATGATCACCAGGCGCTCAAGGCGGAACAGGATAGTTACCAAGCTATCCCAGAAATCAGAAAAATCGATCAGTCGACGGTACTTAGGAATTATATGCAGGTTAAGCAAGACGTTCTGGATATAGTTGAATTTGAGATGGAGGAGATTATGGATGATCCGGCTTTGCAGCATTTAATTATAAAAAAATGATGTTATAAGTTTATGTAGGAAGTTTATATCCTAATCCTTTTGGCATAACTCAAAAATCTATATCATGGGAGTATATCCTTTAATTATTGAAAAAAATTACCAATAACAACTATTCCAATAGCTTCAAAACTCTAAAATTTTTCTCTGGTATATTATTATAGATGTACAAAAAATAGGGTGGTTAAATCGTACTCTAACAGTGGTGACAAAAATAATGTTTGGAATAGATCAAAAGCAATTGTAGTTCTGTAATTACCTTTTGAAGCAAGTTAAATGTAATATGGAAGCGGTGCGTTTTTTAGTAAACGGGCACTGCAGCGCTGAGTGTTGGACGGTACCAGAAAATACGATTCACGGCCCCAGTTTCAAAAAACGTCTTAATTTCTAGAAAAGTCCCTCCATCTGTAAACATTTACGGGCGGACCTGCCGCTATTGTGTCCAGACTGCCCAGGCACGGTCTGTAAGAAGAAAGATTTTATATTGTAGAGTGGTAGAGCAGCCTGAAACATACCAATTAATTCAGGATCTGACTACTGTCAGGATTGGTACGTAATTTATATAGAATTCCTTATAGCTTATTTTTTCCGGGAATAACACTCCGGCGGGATTGTCACTGATATACCGGCCCTTTTATTACTGTATTAAATTTACCTTTGATTAAATGTCAGAAGAATTAACGGCGTTTCCAGATTCCAACTTTGTTAAAGTGCGGGGTGCCAAAGAAAATAACCTTAAAAATGTTGATCTGATCATTCCCAGGGGCGCACTAGTCGTATTTACCGGTGTCTCCGGATCCGGGAAATCATCACTTGCTTTTGGAACATTATATGCCGAAGCGCAGCGCCGTTATCTGGAATCTGTTTCCCCGTACGCAAGACGGCTTTTTAATCAAATGTCAATTCCCCAGGTTGAAAGTATTGATGGTCTTCCGCCTGCTATTGCTCTGCAGCAGCAACGGGGAGCAGTTAGCACCCGTTCTTCTGTTGGCAGTGTAACAACACTTTCCAATCTGATCAGAATGCTGTATTCAAGGGCGGGAGATTATCCTGCCGGCCAGTCAATCATCTATGCAGAGTCCTTTTCACCCAACAGACCGGAAGGTGCCTGCCCTGAATGCCACGGTCTGGGGCTTGTCTATCAGGTAACAGAGCATTCAATGGTGCCCGATGATTCACTCTCGATCAGGGAAAAAGCTATTGCAGCATGGCCGACCGCCTGGCAGGGACAGAACCTTCGGGAAATACTGATGACGCTTGGTTACGATGTAGACATTCCCTGGCGAGATTTACCCCAGAAGGACAGGGAGTGGATCTTGTTTACAGAGCAGCAACCTGTCGTTCCGGTATATTCCGGACTTTCGGCGGCACAGGTCCGTCAGGCCCTTGCACGGAAAATGGAGCCTAGCTATATGGGTACTTTCACGGGAGTCAAACGGTATGTGATGCAGACATTTGCAAATTCACAGAGCCAGGCAATGAAAAAGCGTGTATCAAAATTCATGCTGAGCGCAGAATGTCCGGTCTGCCGGGGAAAGCGGCTGCGCGCTGAACCGCTTTCTGTGAAATTTGCCGGGATGGATATTGCCGAAATTTACCGTTTGAATATCAAAGGGCTTCATGACATTTTGCATGCATCATTAAATGCGCAAAATAAAGTTTTGGAAGGAAATCACCCGGAAAAAGCATTGGTACTTGAGCGCATTGGAAATGACCTTTTATCCCGCCTGGATGTTCTTATTGATCTGGGGCTTGGGTATCTGACTCTGGAAAGGAGTACGCCCACGCTTTCTCCCGGCGAAATGCAACGCCTAAGGCTTGGTACGCAAATACACTCCAATCTTTTTGGTGTGGTGTATGTTCTTGACGAGCCATCGGCAGGTCTTCATCCTGCCGATACGCAGTCTTTACTCAGGGCACTCGACCGGTTAAAAAAAGCAGGTAATTCGCTTTTTGTCGTTGAGCACGAAGTTGAAATTATACGCCATGCAGACTGGATTGTGGATGTCGGGCCGGGAGCAGGCGAAAAGGGAGGCGAAATACTTTACAGTGGTCCGTTACAGGGATTGGAAAAAATTGACAGATCTATTACAAGGAAGTATCTGTTCAATGTTGATCAAAATCAAAAATCTGTAAGGCAGCCGAAAGGCTGGCTACGGGTAAGAGATGTAAGTCGCAACAATCTAAGAAATGTTGACGCTGATTTTCCGTTAGGGGTACTCACAAGCGTAACAGGCATATCAGGATCTGGTAAAAGTAGTTTAATAAGTCAGGTACTTGTCGAACTTGTTTCAGAAAAATTAGGTCAAAAGATAGCCGGTGACGAAGATCAGGATGATAATCTGCTTCGGGCAGAAAAAGTACAAACAACGGGTGGGTATATTGCTGAAGGTATAGACCAAATCCGCAGATTAATTCCAGTAGATCAGAAACCTATTGGGCGTACACCCAGATCAAATCTGGCAACCTACACGGGTTTGTTTGACCATGTCCGCAAATTATTTGCAGATACAAAAATGGCAAAGGAAAGGAAATACGATGCAGGACGTTTTTCTTTTAATGTCGCAAAAGGACGCTGTGCAAACTGTGAAGGAGAAGGCTTTGTGATGGTGGAGCTTTTATTTCTTCCCAGTGTTTATGCTCCCTGCCCGGTCTGCAACGGGACCCGCTACAATGAAAAGACGCTGGAAGTTACCTATAATGATAAAAATATTGCGCAGGTATTGGCTCTCACTGTAGACGAGGCATTTAGTTTTTTTAAGTCTGAATCACAAATCAACCGGGCGCTGGATGTTGTCCGTCAGGTAGGTCTTGGTTATTTGCGTCTGGGGCAACCGGCTACCGAACTTTCAGGAGGCGAAGCCCAGAGGATTAAGCTGGCGACTGAGTTGCAAAGAGCTCAACGAGGTGATGCCTTATATATTCTTGATGAACCCACCACAGGGTTACATCCTTCTGATGTCGATAATTTACTTGTTCAGCTTAATAAGTTAGTTGATCAGGGGAATACAGTTATTGTAATTGAACATGATATGCATGTTGTTGCAAGCAGCGACTGGGTAATTGACGTTGGTCCGGGAGCCGGAGACGAAGGTGGAGAAATCGTTGTTTGCGGTTCGTCAGCAAGTGTTGCCGGTGAACCAGCAAGTCAAACAGGAAAATACCTTGCGGCTCATTTTAATGAAATTACTTCCGGAAAGCACCAGGGGGAAATTACTGGGAAATAGTTGAGGCATTGTCTGATTTACTTTTCTGCTTTTCACACCAGTGTCTTTCATCGACGTAAGTTTAAGAAGATTTTGAGAATGGATGATGAAATGTATTAACAAAGCTCTTTGAAGTATAGTAGATGTTAAATGTTCATATTGGAGATTGTATTTCTGGCTGCGCCATTCAACCAATCGAGCTGCAACCGACCTTTTGGAAATAGAAAGGGACCGTAGCGGACAAATTAACTATAAAATTAATTTTCTTGATTTTAGACGTGCAAAGAGTCTGCTAATCTGGCGATGGCTGCAATTATAGATAATATCAATAAGTTTGAGCTGATAGAAAAATCGGTGGTTAAAATGAAATTTGGCCGATGTGCTGTTTTATTAAGTTTCTTCCATTAGGAGGCAAAATTATTACGATTTGTGTTTCTGATGCACACTATTGTACTTGGGCTGACTGTGATAGCCCCATTAATGTTATCCATCAATGCACTTAAGGGAGAAAGTGGCAGTTAGTGCAAGTTCCAGATAGGTGGAAGCAAAATGCATTTTCTAGATTGCATTTCTGTGAGGTCGTTGCTTGGTCAAATATGTACTTAGCTCCTATTTCAGCATAACACCAAATAAAAGTACCCTTCGCATAATAATTCGAAGGGTACTTTTATTTGACATCTATTCTTTTTTCATCTCACGGTTTGACTATTTTGCGCACGACCACGATCTTGTCTCCATCGGATAGACGAACCAGATTTAATCCACTGGTTATATAGTCGATCGTGAGCGTATTCATACCAGATTTAAGTTGTGCTTGTTTCACCTGAATCACTTTCCCTTCCAGATTGAAAGTAGTGAGCGTCCAGTTTCCGGCTTTTTGCGCAAAAATGTCAATCTTCGCAGTAGTACCTGTTACTGCAGGGTTCGGATAAATGCTTCCGACGGCCGATACTGCCAGATTCTGATCCAACGATATAATTTTTGAGAATTCAAAGGTACCATCGCTGTCAACCATTTTCAGACGATAGTAAGTCATTCCGTTAGCCTGATTGTCGATAAACTCATACGGGCGCAGGGCCGAAGCTATTTTCACCGGTTGAATTCTTCCGATGGTTTCGAAATGGACTGCATCAGCTGATCTTGTGATTTCGAACTCCTTAAAATTCGTTTCCTGGGAGGTAATCCATGTTAGTTTGTTTTGGTTTTCGCCTGTTTTTTTGCCAAAGAATGAAACGAGCGTCACAGGTAAAGGCTGACTGATAGACTTAAGAAAAAACCCGCTGAAACCATCCGAAACCGTAAAGGTTACTTCCCATACATTAAGTACCGTATTCCATACCACTGAGGAAGGAGTAATAAAAGACGGGCTTGAATTGTAATTTGCAGGCATTCCATCGTTTGGCTCGGATATACCTGATAATTTCAGAATCTGGACATTGTTAACGGATGCATCGGGAGTTTTTGGAAGGAATGCGTCGGTTATTGTAGCGTTATAATCATCGAAATCTGCCTGGCTGAAATATAATGTGACGATCCCGGTTGAGGTTTTCGGCAGATTATCGGGGGTGATTTCATAGTGGCGACGGACGTATTTAAGTGATCGATCAGACTCCACCCACTGACTTACACGCACCATACCCGTTACTGGCGTACTTCCGGAAGGAATTATCTTGGCAAGGAATTCACAGGAGTTGGAAAATAAACTGCCGTTATCCACATTTTGATAGCTGGCAGCGTAGCTGGTTGGAACAGTTGCTGCTTTGACCTCTACACTTTTTGAGGCCAGGGCCGCGCAATTGTTTGCATTGGTTACAGTTACTGTATACATCTGGGTTCCCGGCAGTGTGGGATGTGCAGTAGTTTCGTTGCTGTTGGTTGTAATCACGCCGTCTCCTGTCCATACATAAGTCGCTGCTGCTGCCGAAGTCGCTTGCAGATTGATCGTTCCGGTTTGACAGACTTCGTTTTCTGCTGTAATAGAAACATCCGGATGTGCATTGCCGACGCCCCTGATGAAGAAACTGTAAGGATTCTCGTCCAGATCGCTATTTGCGATCTCGACTGTGGCATTGTGCGTACCGGTGGCTGAGGGATCAAATTGTATTGTAAAAGTGGTCGATCCGAGTGCATTCACTGAGCTGGCGGCCTGAACGGTTACAGAGAAATGCGACGCGCCGGTCCCGCTTAACACCACCGGGCTTCCGGTTAGCGACAGACTTCCCAGATTTGCCAGGTTCCGTATCGTGAATGTACGGGACACTGTTGCGCCTTGTTGACAAACTGCTCCAAAGTCGGTGCTGTTGCCTGTTGCTGGTGAATTTGAGCCTCCGCTCAGTACCACTTGCGCGTTTGCATCAGTGATTTCAATTTCAGGGTCTGTATTGACAGTTACATAGCTGAAATTATCCAGCGCCACAAAATTCGCACCCGATATAATAACCACTTCCAGTGAAGTGAGCGTAACATTGTCCAGCGGAGTACCGCCAAATCCAATGTTTTTTACCCAGCCGGCAGGAATGTCGCCAGTGGGTGCAATGTTCTTATCCGTCTGGACAGTACCGCCGCCGGCGAGTGTACCGCGGAACTTGATAACTGCCGCTGACTGGCTGCCTGCATTTCCGTCGCCTGATGATGTCCAGGCGTCCAGCGCGACAAGCTTGAACCCTTTATTGGCAGTCCCAATACTCAGCGAACCGGCAGAGCCGGCAGATGTACCGCCGTTATTAATGCCTGTATTAAGAAAGAAATTGGAAGGTCCGCTGCCGAAGGTAGGAGCATTCTGCACCCGGAAGTCTCCTGTTGTATTGAACTGAATGCCATTTTGTGTAAACGTTGTGGCATTATTAACATCGTCTTCAAAAGTTTCAATAATACCATCGTCATCATTGATGGTCCCGATCCCCAACCCGTCGAGAATAGAAGCACCGTTTGTCGCGTTTGACAGGGTTATTTGAAAGATTTCGTTCGGCTCAGCAACCGCGTCGCGGCTGATGGGCACCGTAACGGTTTGAATAAATGAACCGCCGCTCGGAAAGGTGACCGTAGTTGTGTTAAAAGGGGTAAGAAGGTCGGTATTGTCACTGGTAACATGCGTCAGATTTACATTTACCGAAAAGCCCGGCGTTGTGGCGGTACGGGTCAGTGTAAACGTCATATTCGTGTTTCCAGCGCCGGTGCCTTCCACCATTGCTACATCGTCAACAGATACCTGTTGCACCATAATGGCGCCGGTACCAAATTTAAAATTATCAAATGCAACGTAATTGAGCCCCGAAGACAAAGTAATCGATATCGAAGTGAGCTGCGCATTGGCCAGCGGTGTGCCGGCAAAGTTAACGAGCGTATAGTTTAGGCTATTGGCTGTAATGGTGGCAGTGTGGGTTACTGTTCCCGAACCATCGGATTTTGTTCCTGTAAAAGTAACACTACCGCCAGTCGCACTCACACCGTCGTTGGATGAAGTAAATGCTTCAATAGACACGATGTTGAAGGATGTCGCAGCTGTAGTAATTCCGAAAGTGCCCACCGTGCCGGTGGATCCACCGTTATTTGTACGGGTATCAAGGCCGGAACTTGTCGTAGATCCGCCGCTGGCTGATCCGCCATTATTAGATACCAGCAAGGAACCAGTCGAGGCAAATGAGAAGCCGTTTTGACTGAAAGTCTGATTGCCATGGGTTTCTCCCTCAAAGCTTTCGGTCACACTGTCGTCGTCGCGGATTGTGCCAAGTCCCTGGCCGTCGAGTAAAACCCCATTAACAGGGGAGCTGAGATTGACAAAAAATGTTTCATCGGGCTCCAGGGAAGCCTCTCCGTTTACAGTAATCGAGATCTGCTTTGAGCTCTCACCAACCGCAAAATTAACTGTTCCGCTCGCCGGCGCGTAATCGCTTCCGGAATTGGCAGTATTGTCTGCTGTGGCGTAATTAACTGAGCCCGTGGTTGTATTTTGAGTCCGGCTTACGGTGAAGGTAAATTGCGATGTTGCTGAATTTCCTTCATTCTGCGTCACATCATTGATGGAATATTGACTGGCTACGATCGGCGCGGTTACAAACTGGATCTCATCAAGGTCCAGATACTGGATCCCTGCCGGAAGCGTAATACTTAGTGAGGTGATCTGGGCGTTCAGCGCACCTGTGAATGCATTGGAAAGATCATAACCCGCCGAACCACCCGTGCTGTTGATGAAAATAGATTCTGATACGGTTCCTCCTGATGCAAGGTTTCCGGTAAATGTGACATTGCCGCTGGCCAAATTCCCTCCGCCCAGATCCGAGGCCATGTAAGCTGCAAAATTGGTAATCCTGAAAGAAGTAGCGGCTGTGGTAATTGAAAATCCCCCGATATTGCCTGTTGCAGGTGATATGGTAGGCCTGGAATGCATGTAGTATTTGGTATTGTTTGCGCCGAAGTTGCTGCCTTCATTGCCAAAAATGACCATTCTTCCGTTCGTAAGAAAGCTGATCCCGCCCTCTGAAAAGGTTCTGAGATTGCCGGTTCCCACCGCAGCAACGGCCGATTTTTCATCTTCAAACCCTTCGGTTGTCTGAGCGCTGCTTTCAGAGGTTAGTGTTGCCAGCAGTAAAAGGCAAAGCAGAAAAGGTATGACCGCACGGGCAAGTCGGGTTTTTGTAAAGTTTTTAGTCATTGTTTTGTTTGTTGATTTTCGGAAGTATGATGTGGGTTTTAGGATCAATCCTGAATGGAAAGCAAATATCCAGGCGCTACATAGGCGCGCCTGGATAAGAGACTGTACTAGTTTCTGGAAGGGTAATTTCCATAGGTACAAATGATATAATTTATCCCCAGCGAGGGCTGTACCACACTAAGTGGCTGACTTGCCCCTGTAGGTCCGGTAGATGTTCCCATCGCAACAAGATCTGCTGGAGCGGCATAAATGTTAGCCATAGGCGGATTGGTAACACGGGTATTGGATGCCAGCGCTGTGCCGGCAGCTGTATTCCCAGTAGGCGTATCTGCTGAGGCCATTTGCTGGTGGGCGTGCGGTGGCAGGTTCGATGCGTTTAGCGTAACTGTTTCAGAGCCGGTTGGCGCACCAAGAGGATAGTAGGTGGTACCAGCGCCTTGCCCGGCGCCGACAGCCGTGCGGCCGCCCAGGTTTGGCAGCATAAACGTGTTTTTGCCGTCACCACCGTAGGTAGTGCCAAGAATTGAAAAGAGCGCAGTATTTTGGTTAACTGAAAGCGTCTGCCCTAAGCAAAAAGCCCAGCTTTTTGGTTCGAAAACTCCCGCAAACATTCTGATTTCACCGATTGTACCTTCCATAGAAAGAGAGATTTAAGTAGTTAATAAAGGATTTAGTTTCGCGATGGATAAAGGCCTACAAGGCAGACAATATATTGCAGGGGAAGGACCGGCTGAACAGTTGAAAATGGCGCATTGCCATCTCCCGCTGCTCCCGTTGAAACCCCGGTAGCGACGATGTTTCCCGAAGGTGCTGCATAGATATTGGGCATGGGCGGAGTGGTTGTACGGGCATTCGAGGCCAGCACTGTCCCGGACGCGGTGTTGACCGCCGGCTCGCTTGATGATGCCATAAATGGATGTGTATGCGATGGCATGGTTGCGTTATTGAGCGACGCCTGCTCTGCGCCCCAGGCCTGCCCGGCCACCACTTGCGACGATGTTCCGACAGGCAGTCTGCCCATCAGGTTTGGCACCGCGAACATAGACACCCCGTCTCCACCGTATGTGGTGCCTATGACAGAGTACGCCGCCGAATAATATTCAATTGAAATCAGTTCCCCGTTACAAAAAAACCAGCCTTCAGGGGCAAAAACGCCGGCAAACAGCCTGACTTCCCCGATTGTTCCTTCCATGATAAATAAAGGTTTAGTGAAAAATATACATAAAGTTTTATGATCTTACCCAGTATTTCATGCTGGGATAAATGGCCTCAGTATCCAGGCCGGCCCCATTTCCCTGACTGGTCATACCCAACCATTGCAACATAGGCACACCGAAATACCGGCCTGCCCGGAAATTGCTGAGTGTGTGTTCACCCCCTGACTTATAGCCATCATGGAATACGATGGCAGGATCAATGTCTAAATGAAGGCATGCCGCATAAGTCCATGCAATCACCATCATTTCGCTGGCCTCTGCATACTGCTGACCAGTCAGACTTCCCGCCAAAAAAGTCCGTTCTTCTGGATTCATCAGGGCTATGTGTCCGCCCTCATGAAGAATATCTCCTACATAGGTCAGTCGCGCTACGTCAACCAGCAGTTGCCCGCAATCGATGTATAGGCCGGGTAGAAAAGTATCCTCAGGCAGGGACGTGAACTTCACGCCAATGTTATTGCTCCGGAGAAAATCAACCATTTTCTCCATTAGCGAATGAGTATTATCCATTTATTGATTCAACGATTTACGAAATGAACAATTTGATAGTTGCGTGTTGGAATGCAAGGACTTTTTGGGAATGGATGTATTCAAATGTTATGAAACAAGTTAAATTCATGATGTTGGAAATAGGTTAGTAAATGCCGTTAAATAAGAATAGACTTAATAGATCGGGGAGTCAGATATGCAGTAACTAAAAATTGTAATATTGTGGAAAATTAAGTAACTATTTATATATACGTAGTACGCAATAGTAAAAATGTTACACTTAACTTATTTAACGGTCAAACTATTTGTATATGGAATATCATTTATTTACGGTTCGGTTTGACGAAAGACGACTATTCGACGATCTGAAACGTTGCCAAAGCCATGTTTGGCCGACTCATTTCAACACCAAAGACTACACTGGTAAATGGTCGAGCCTTTCGCTTCGGTCCGCTTCGGGTTCGGAAACCGACATTTTCTCCAATGCAAATGCGGTGTATCAGGATACGCCGTTACTTTCCCGGTGCGGATATTTTAGAGAGGTCATTGACTTTTTTGAATGCCCAAAGGAAACTGTCAGACTGCTTTCGCTCTCGCCTGGAAGCTTTATCCGTGAGCACCGTGATCCCGATGCAGGTTATCAAGATGGATTTTTCCGCATACATATTCCAATTCAGACCAATCCGGAGGTGGTATTTAAACTAAATGGAAAACAATTGCCTATGCAACCGGGCGATTGCTGGTATGCTGATTTTACATTACCGCATTTTGTTTCCAATGCAGGGGAACAGGACCGCATTCACCTGGTTATTGATTGCATTAGAAATGACTGGTCAGATCATTTATTTCGTGAGGCAGGCTATGATTTTGAAAAAGATAAAGAAGTGTATTTGAGCGAGGATACAAAACGAAAACTGATCAGCGAGCTGGAACATTTTCAAACCGAAACTTCCCGAAAACTGATCACTGATCTAAAAGCGCAGTTGGCGAACGGGACAGCACATTCTAATCTGACTTAAACTATTTTAAATGCAAATATTTTCAAAAAAATGTCTGGGCTGTATACCAATTGACCAGATTCCATTTTTTTCAAAATATCCATAAGAGCAATAGAGTAGTAGAATAATCACCGTCCCTAAACCCTTGCAGCCAACTGCCAGGGCACCATCGGGCAATTGTTGGATTTGCCCGGGTTGCAAAGAAGCTGGCGGCCCGGGTTTTGCGTCGATGATCTTTATATCAATCCCATTTATTCGGGCAATAGCGCCGCGGTTCCATGGATTGGTGGCTTTGGCTAATGCTGTAATCTCTGAGGCATCCATTTGGGCCCATTCAATAATCAGGTCTTTCAATGTCGGCCTGCCTGAGGGACACTTTACCTCGCCGGACAGCTGGCTGCGTAATACCAATGTTTTTTGCAGTAGTGCATTCAGCAATTGCGCCGCCGCCGCAATAGCTGCGAAGCTATAGTTCGCTTCGGCGATCCCCAGGGATTGGTCAGTTGAGATTTCTATGGGTATTTCAACTGCAACAGGACCGTCATCCATTTGATTGGTCATCTTGTGGATTGTGAGTAAACCACTTGTTTCTTTGTTTTTGATTTGCCAGAATAGCGGGAAACTGCCGGCATAAGTCGGTAAGGCGCCAAAGTGAAAGTTAAATACACCTAGCGGAACGCTTTCCAACACTTTGGTGCTAATTTTACGAGGGAACCCGAGCACCAGAATGACATCGGCCTGAGTTGTCTTTTGCCAATCAAGAAGATCTTCGTTGGGACGCTGCATACTCACTTTTCTGATCGGGATTTGCAGCTGACTTGTAACTACTGCCAGGTCATCGGCCCATTCTGCAAGGCTATTGAGTATAGCAATGCCAGCCAGAACACGCTGGCTATGACACCACTGAATGAGCGGAAATGCAGCGGCAGTATTGCAGATAATGGAGACCTTGAGCATAGTAACCCTAAGACGAATGAATGTTTCGGCTGCTACGAAGATCCTTCAAAATATCCTAATAAACGCAGAATATTCGAAAAAAATCAATCCTTCATAGCCAACATGAATTTTAGAATTGAATTGCACTAATAGTGGCAAAGATGCAAAAAGCGTCTGATCATAAAGAACTCAATTAACAGGCAAGATAATTCTTCATATATAAAAAAAATTAATTCTGAAGATTACAGCTATTAAAGCATTATAATAGATTTTAACTATTCGATTTATTCCTAAAAAAATCGGTCGTTTTTGTGAGAAGGCTTCAAATAACTGCTATAACAAGAAACTATTTTTTGAGACTTTCATGCGGTTTTTTTAAGGGAATAGGGTAGGACGACTCCCATCTGATTTGGATTGCACAAACAAAGGTTTCAACTGAGTAAGAAATGCTTTCTTCGTTACATATAATTTTTCTGAAAGTATGAGCTAGACCGGATCTGTAAAGCAAGATAGATTCATGATGTCTGCAATACTACATGTAAGGTTTTTTGATAAAGTGGGTAGCCCCCTGGTTAATCCGGTTACAGTTCTAGTCAAAAACGGATGATTAATTAAACCTCAGGGTTACAATCCCTACTCAATTTTTGGTAACAATTACAATTTTTCACCCGGCAATGTGGCAAGTTCCCAATAGTTACAGATTGCGCGAAGTTGATCCTTTAAACCCTTAAAGGTTGGGGCTTTTACATAAAACCCTTGTACAAGTGACATGTAGGCATCATCAACGTCCTTGGGGTTGACTGATTCAGATAAAAATATGAAAGGGATCGTGCGCCTTTTTAACAGATCATCTGTGTTTATAGCCTCTTTTAATTCCAGACCTGTCATTTGGGGAAGATGAAGGTCACAAAGTATCATAAAGGGGCGCTGCCTGCTGCCGCGAAGGTAATCAATCAATGCCTGCCCATGGTCAAAATTGACGACTTCACTGGTGCATCCTATTTCTGAAAGTGCATCGGTAACAAGGTACCGGTCGTCTTCATCTCCTCCAACGTATAAAATTGGTCCGTTTTGCATATAATCGTTTCTGGATTGATGCTTAAAAACCTTGCCACAGATATAAAAAGGATTAACTTACAAGTTGTCCGGAAGATATACATGGAAAGCTGTGCCGCGCCCCGGGCTACTCGTGGCAGTGATCATGCCGCCCATACTGGCAACAATCCGCTCACAGATAGCCAGCCCAATCCCCGTGCCTGTATATTCACTTCTGCCATGTAAGCGCTGGAATACCTGAAAGATGCGGTCTAAATACATCATGTCAAACCCAATTCCATTATCTATTATATCGATCCGGTAATAATGTGCCGCATTTGCCGGCGGTGATAATGATGATTCAGGCAGTTCATATCCGGCTATTTTTTGCGAACAGATTTTAACAGACGGCGTTATGGGGGCACCGTTTTCGTCAATTTTGTGAAACTTAATCGCATTGCTGACCAGGTTTTGGAAAAGCTGCCGTAAATTTGTTGCATTCCCTTCGACATCTGGCAGGGGCTCAATCTCCAATATAGCTTTTGCATGGCTAATCTGCACATCCAGATCAGAAATGACCTGCCCGAGAATCAGTCCCAGCGGCACCCGCTCCGCAGGGGCCTGGACTGTCGAAACCCGTGAAAAGGTAAGCAGGTCAGTGATCAGTGCCGACATGCGTTCAGCGGCATTGCTCATCCTGGTTAAATAATCTTTTCCTTTTGGCGATGCTGTTTCAAATTCAGACATCAGCCTGCCTCCAAATTGCTGTATCTTGCGGAGTGGCTCTTGTAAATCATGGGAAGCAACATAAGCAAACCGGTTCAAATCCTCATTGGACCGGCGTAGCAATAAATTAGCCTGTTGCAACCTTTGATTGCCTTCTGCTAACTTTTTGTTGCTGGCATCAAGCTCCTTGGTGCGCAGCTCGACAAGGGCCTCCAGTGACTGCTGCTGTCTTCGAAGCATCGTGACATCCTGCGCGATCCCGGAAATACTTATTGGTTTTCCGGATGGATCATAGTGGGTCTGCCCTTTTGAATGAATGATATGCGCCTTGTTTGTTTGGGCATGGATAATGGTATACTCTGCCTGAAATTTACCGCTGCTGCCCGGTTTAACGGCATCAAAAAATGCATTGGCCAGCTGAACCCTTTCGCTTTCAACGACATGGCTGATTGCTTCCTTTAGGCCCATATTGCGGGCCGATATGCCAAACATGTCCAGATGGCGCTGTGAGAAAGTAGTTTTTTGGGTTGCAATGTCCATGCTCCAGGTCCCCAACTGGGCCACTTCAATGGCATCCAGCAAGGCCTGCTGTTGTTGTTGCATCAATATTTGCTGCTGTTTGCGCTCTGTAATGTCAGGGCTGACAGTGGCCAGGATTGCTGGCAGGCCAGTCGCTACATCATCAATGACTATGACATTCCACTGTACCCAGAATGGTTCTTTTGTCTTTTCGTTCCATAACCGGATTTCATGGCTCCCACCTTTTTGGGCAAATATATCCGGAAGCACGCCCAGCACAAATTCACGGTCTTCGGGATAAACGGCATCAATCAGCGTCCGGCCTTTATTGTCTTTCCAGCCCAGCTTATCGAGCGTGAACTTATTGTTATATAGTGGTTCGGGGTTAGGTTCTACATGGCTAATGCCGATAATTAATTCACAATATTCCAGCACGGCTGTCTTAATTGCATTGGAGTGCTCAGATTCCCTGAGTGCAGCTGCACTTTTTTGGATTTCCAGCTCCGCCATAACAGTTTCAGTAACGTCAACAGTCAGGGCCATCACACCATATGCACCTCCGTTTGCATCCAATAAAGGCTTATAGGTGAAATCAAAGTAATGCGTGGTATCTAGCCCCTTTTTTTTTAGATAGCCCGGCATTGCCTTTGCTTTATAGGTTTGCCTGGTACTTAATACAGAATCCAGTATGTCAAGATAAGGTTGTGCAGCGATCTCGGGCACTGCCAGTCTTGCAGGCTTCCCAAGTATGGATGTGCCTTTTCCAAGCATTTCAATCATGCGCTCGTTGGCAACTGAGATCACGTGTTCAACCCCTGTCATGACCATCATCGCCACGGGTACGTTGTTGATTATTTTCTCTAACAACAGCAGTTTATCCGTCTGCAATAATTCCAAAGGAACGCCTGGGCCTTCATTGCCCGTTTGAGGGATTTGGCGCACCAGATCAGCCAGTTTCCGAATAAGTATGGCATCCAAAACCATGATCTTCTCAAAAACAACCTTTGCCTGCTGATCATTCTGCTGCAAAACAAGTTGGTTGACTTGGGCGGCAAGTTTGTGAATTTTTGCATGTAATTCTTCAATGTCCTGTACATAGGCTACATCTGCATAGGCCACCAGGGCATGTGCATAAAGCCATGGTCCAAGACCCTTGCTGTATTGGGTCAGTTGAGTCTTGTCAACAAAGGCACTGGTTTGTCCATCAATTTTTAAGCGCAGGGATTGTATGAATGAACGGTGATCATGTCCTGCCTGCACCAGGCCAGGGATTGTAAGTGAAATCAAATGCAGTTACTGATGAAGTGAATGATTGTTCAACCTGTTTTGTCATGGCTTTTGTACCAAAGATATCAAAGAAGCTGGGAGAAACAAAAGTGAAAGATGTTAGTATCGTCTAATGCTCAAATTGTTTTAAAAGGCAGCTCAAACCTTATTGCCCATTAACTCACCATGCGGATTAAGTCGTCATGCGCCTCACTAATCCAGCCAAACATTCAGGAAATATAAATAGCATATGATGATTCAAGATTCAAGACACATCTGTATTCCTAAATGAAAGGTGGTGGACGAGCCAGTCTTTTGAAACTGTGGTTAAAGTGTAATTTGGAGATCTGACCTGCTATAAAAGCATTGATCAGGTCTAATTTTTGGCAAATTCGACTTTGATTGAACGCACTTCCCGGATCCAGCGAGCGGGCTTTTTATCATTAGGCGTGATGATCCGGAATGGACCTTCGCCATTAGCAAGTGGCCGCCCGTCTTTCTTTGTTGCGAGCAAAATCACCTGGTCTGTAAACTCAGGATCGATTTCCGCAAGTGCATATAGTACTTCATAACTATCAGAAGCAGAGATCAGCACATACTTGGCCAGGTTTTCACCGCGCAGCTTGCTTCCGGTTGTCACGCCTGCTTTTTCCAGGATCTCAATTAATGCAACACCCGAAAATTCATGCTCTTTTCCGTCTCGGTCTTTCACTGTATGACTTATCTGTCTAAAGCTGGCCAGGTCTGCTAATTTCAGCTCCAAAGGCGTCGTCACTTCTCCACTAATGGAAAGCGTTGAAGTATTTTGAGCCTGTAATGAAAATGCAATGGACAAAAGCAGCAAAAAGCTAATAACAATGCTACGCTTGGAGAATTTAGGTTCGGACATAGTTTATGGATTGTTAACGGGATGGGGATTCGAAAATGCAGGATTGGTTATGAATGATGAATCTGTTAGCATACCCAGGAAGGCCGTCAATTCTGCCTTCTCGTCTTTTGTGAGCGCCAGGTTCTTGCCACCGGTTTCATTAGAAATGTCTTGTAGAAAAGCGCTGAGCGTCGGGCTTTGCTGAATGTGCTCGCTATAATGGTCAAGGACCTGCTCAATGGTTGAAAACCTGCCGTCGTGCATGTAAGGTGCGGTCAGTATGATATTGCGCAGGGTAGGGACGCGAAACCTTGCCCGGTCTGCGCTTTGTCTGGTAATTTTCTCTCTTCCCAGATCAGTAGCTATATTATCCAGGCCATTATTATGAAAAAGTTCTTTGAATGTTTTAACCCCTCCATGGCAGTGCGTGCAGTTGGCCCCTCTTATGCCACGCTTAGGGTCAGGGGCGCTTTCAAATAGCAACAGTCCCCTAAGCTGCTGAGCAGTGGGCTGGTAGTTGCCTGCCAGATAATTGTCATAGTCTGAGCCAGCCGAGATCAATGTACGTTCAAATTGAGACAGCGCTTTCAATATCTGGTCCTGGGTAATCACGCTGCTTCCAAAAGCCTTTTTAAACAGCGGTGGATACAAAACGGTGCTGTTTAGCTTTCTGGCCGACTCGTTTAATGACTGACCCATTTCGTGAGGGTCTGTCAAGGGGAATCTGGCCTGATCTTCAAGTCCGGGCGAGCGCCCATCCCAGAAAAAATTGCGTACCCATAAAAGATTAGCCAGAGACATTGAATTTCTGGCGGTTAAAGAACCATCCGTGCCGGTGCTGAATGCTTTCCCATCTGTAAAAGCCAGTCTTTGCTGATGGCAGCTTTCACAAGATATGTTGTTATTTGCCGATAAAGCTTTTTCATAAAACAGGAGCCGGCCCAGATGAACACCATCTTTGGTAGTAGGGTTGTCTGCAGGTATGATGAACCGCGAACCGAAGTTAGCGGGATACTGCAAGACATAAGGTTCCGGATTATTAACTTTAAATGACCTAATGAGCCCACAAGAAATGAAAACAGCCAAGCCTAGGCTGGCTTTAAACCAACCTGGGTTATTTTGTAAGACTGTTTTCAATAAGTTTCTCATTACCGCCATTACTTCTTAAAAGTGACTGAATACCAGGTCCACAAAGAAATTTCGTCCGGCTTCCGGAAAACCTTCAACCAAGCTGTAATTAACATCGAAAATATTATTTAGTCCCGCTTCAGCAGAAATGAACTTATAGAGCTTAACTGATGCCTTTGTATTGACCAGCGTGTAAGCTTTGGCCTGGGTTCCATAACTGGTACTGTAACGGTCGCTATTGTGTTCCAGGCTGGCCAGCACGTGGGCACGCTTCAGGAAAGAATAATCAGCATATGCGAAAACCTTGTGCTCGGGAACGTTGGTTAAAAGAATGGCCGGGTTGGTTTTGTTTTTTCTTTTGATAAAAGAATAGTTTGAACCAATGCTAAGCCCGGAAATGACGTGGTAATCCAGGCCCGCTTCAGCGCCATAGAACCTTGCTTTTCCTGCATTTTGCAGCTGAAAGCGTCCTGGCTGTACATTATCGACCTGCTGTATAATGTCATTAATATTGCTGTTAGAAACGCTCGCTTGCAAGCTGAGTTTGTCTGCAATTTTTCCTGAATAGCTTAAATCAAAGTTAACAGCCGCTTCCGCGCCCAGGTCAGCGTTGGGAATGGCCTGGCCCATCCGGTAGGAATAGCGGTCTTTAATGGTGGCAAACCGGGTTTTGCGGGCCACTGATCCTTTCACAGAATGGCTGGTGTTGATATCCCAAAACAGTCCTATCTGCGCATTGACTGCATTGTTTTTACTGTCAGCAAAATTGGTGATTTCTTTGGTCGTTGCATTATATTCCTGGGCTTTGTCGCTGTTGCGGGTATTAAAGCTCACACCAGGGATAATTGCCAGGGTAGATGTAATCTGATAGGTGTTTTCAATGCCTACGGACATTGTATTATCAATGTAGCCCTGTACGGGCTCACCCAGATCGTGCTCTCTGTGTACGTCGCGCTTATACTGCACGTTCAGCTTGAAAATATTACTATCCAAGGCCCTGGACTCGTATTCTGCATTGCCACCGAATGTATAATCATTGTAAAAACTTTGAAACGCATAAGGCCTGGTTTGCTTTGTATAAGTAGTATCATCGTAGCTGAACAGCTGGTTAACAAACGTGTCATAGTACAAACGGGTCTTCACTTTACTTTTCTCACCAACAGCTGTGTTGGATATAAAATACAAGCTTTGTTTGTTCCACTTTGGCCACTGCCAAAAACGTGTCGTGATCTTGGAATCGTCACCTAAATATGGTGGATTGCCTTTCTCTCCCTTTTGGTTGACATATCCGATCACATACTCGTCGGTTGCGTTGGGCATAAAACCTGCTTTAACGCTAAATTTGAGATCGTCGCGGTATGCATTCGCCCGGTTGTCGGTCTGCTGGTATCGCCTTTTCTTAAAGTCTGCTGACAATGGAAATGTTTCCTGTTTCAACTGCGAAGCACCGACCTGGTAGAAGAACTTGCCAAACCTGGACCCGGCATTCACATTCCACCGGTAACCATCACCGCTGAAAACGCCTGCCCGGCCATTAATTTCGAATTTGCTGATTGGTTTGCGTGAAACCAGGTTGATAGCTCCGCCCATGGTGTTTGCCCCGTAAAGGATCGATGCAAACCCTTTTGAAACATTGATTTCGGCAAGATCAAAGGTGGTAAACCGGCCCATATCCACATAGCCGTCATAGGGAACATAAACAGGGACACCGTCAATGAATACCGGCACCTGGCGAAGGTCAAATCCCCGCACATAAACCACGGATTCATTTCGTGGGCCAACATTGGCAATACTTACACCAGGCAGCATGTTTAGTGCATTTGAAATATCAGTTCGGTTGAATTTTTCTATTCGCTGATAGGTAAGCACATTATTAGTATCTTTTCCTGATGTACCAGAAATTCTTATTTCCCCAAGTTGGAAAGTCCTGCTGGTATTGGATGAATCCAGTATTTGTTGCCCTCGCACCAGTTCAGGCAAAAAAGTTGTTAACGCAAAAAGGAATAGAAGTGTTTTCATTAAAAGCGATATGTATTGCTGTATATATCGCAAATATATACACTTCTATTTAGCTTGTTGATGCTAGATTTAAAAAATCAGATTACAGACAACAGCTCCTTTTCCGCTTTTACAATTTCAAGGAGTTTCTCATTAAAATTTTTATAAGCTTCCATGACTTGTTTGCCAGTCTCTGTCAGAACAGTTCCGCCACCATGCGTTCCGCCTTTTTGCGTGATTACATAGGGAGTACTCCCACTGGTGTTCATTGCATCAACCATGGCCCAGGCTTTTTTATAGGAAAGTCCCATGGCACTTGCGGCTTTTGAGATGGAACCAGTTTTAGCGATATGTTCCAGTAATTCATAACGGCCCGGGCCGAAAAACTTTATATCATCGATAAAAACCCAGTGCCGTATTCGAATTTCAGTTTTTCGGTTCATATTACATTATTCATAAAAAAAACTCGATCTGCAAAGCTAAGTTCAATTAATATAATTTTATATATCTGAAATCTCGGCTTGGTCAATGGTCTATCAACATTATATACGTAATTGCTTATTACTGCCAAAACAATACTACCTTACCCTGGAGTTAAATTATCAGATTCTATGGAACACCTAATAAGCTAACCAATTTATGCAGGTTATAAATTTTAGCTATGCAAGTTACCTATTCATTCAATCGTTTTTGTTAGGTTTGTTAAAGGCTGTGAGGTTTCAAGATTATTATAATTTTATGTGCTCTTTGGGTGTCTGAGTTTTAGGAAAACTTACAGTGGTGGTTCTTCTAAGACTCACAATGGAAGTTGATCATAAGGCGAATTTCTCAAATACATGATTTTTGTGAAATCGTTTATATTTAAGCCGATTTCATGTTAAACAACAAAACACAGAACTAGGGCCTTGCAGCGTTTTTGCGAAAGTTCTTGGTTTTAAACAAAGATATGGGACTTTTTAGGAAGTCTTAGAGAAAACAGCTACTATATAAAATGTCAGAAAGTAACAACCAGGGATGCCCGGATATAAAAAAATATGCTTATTTTTATCATAAATAGTTCAATCTGAGTCTCTTCTCCGCTCTGTTTTCCGAGCTATCCGGTCAAGCTACTACTTTCAATAACGTTCATGTTCAACATAAACCAGGCAGCAAAGGTCCAGGAAGGCATACAGTTTTCCAACTGCTGTATTGCAGTCCAAGAAAAAATAGCTGCTTTACTAATTCAAAATGAGCAGATCATTGCACATATAAATGCATTAATCCAGCAAACGCAACGGGTGATATAAGGATAGATATCTGCGAAAGTGAGGGTTCTTTTCAGCTGTGGTATATTGTATTTGGTATTTTCTTAATGGAGGGACATTAACTGGACTCTAATTCTTAACGGAAAAAAAAATTATTGGGGCCGGCAGACTTTATCCAGTATTTGACCATCACTTCGATTGTTTCTTTGATTTTCTCAAAAAAGCAGGTATGACAAAAAAGTCTTGCGCAGAAGTGCTGTATGCATTAATAACTGCTTGTTGATTGATTGCTGTGGTGAAATATATGTACGGGATACATTTCGAAAACGTTCTTTTATGTGAGAATTGCAAAAGCAGTTGAGCATCCGATGAATGTCTCACAAACGTGGTTTTGTGTAATCCTTTTTAATTAACAACCCATGTTATGTTAATTAATTATAATGAGAACAAGGGGGAGACACGGCACTTTTGGCTAAGTTCTTGGTTTTGTACAAGAAGGACGTACTTCTAATATTAAGTTTTTCTAACTTTTTACAAAGCGTGACTAAATGAATCACTAAATCTTTTGGTTTCGAACAAAATTCTAGTCGCCGAATGCGTAGTGACGGCCAATACGAAAATTAGTGGACGCCAATTTAATATTCGAACTTGTAAACCCCTGTAGAAAGTTCACTTCTGGCATGCTGCTCATTGTAATTTTTGAGAGATAGCCATTTGGAGTGTATCGTTATGATGGAGACACCACCGGAATCGGACTAGGCGTCAGCAAGCAGGTTACAGATAATCATGGTGGTATCATATATGCCAGCCTCAAGCCTGATGTGGAGGCAACCTTTACCATTCTTATCTTATGGCAGGAAAGCAATGAAAACAAATCTTGATCCGGTATGAAAATAAACCAGTTGTATAAGATTTCTCAAAGCTGGAAGCTGTTTTCTGTAACAAGGATGTAAACATCTTAGAAGAAACGGTGCACTTTAATGTTATCTTGTATCATTACTGGCTACTCTACTTTTTTAAACCTGCGTGAGCTGATTCAGAAAGAAGGGACATCAGGCTCTTAATCAAAAAAAAGTTTAATTATATCCACTGCAATGATTGATATCGTATTCATTGATATGGGTTTGGTAATAAACCCATTTGCCCCGGCCTTAATAGCTTCAATTTTTAATTCTTCATCATTAGAGCCAGTCATCATAATAATTGGAAGTTGTATATACCGGGGCGTATTTCTAAGTATGCGAATAACTTCTAAGCCATTCCGTACAGGCATTCGCATGTCAACAATGACAACAGAATTGGATAAATCCTGAGCATTCTGAATGTTGGCTATGACTTCCAATCCATTTTGAGCCTCAATGACATATACGTCTGGGTCTGCATTTTCCAGAGCTTCTTTGATCATACTACGGTCATCATGATCATCATCGGCCAGGTAAACTATTTTGTCTGCAATCATTCATTTTAACTTTTTGCAAACATATATAACTATTTAAATCAAATAAGCTTGATTTTGCACTTTGACAACTCTTTTTATTTAACGGTCATCAATAGGTTTTATATACTACTAAAAGAAGATCTGATACTTTTTCAAGGATAAGATATCGGAGTTGCTTCTTGAATACAGCTTCATTTTAGTGCCGGCAAATTGGCTGCACGAAAATGCGTATTTACATCATGTCTTTTATGATTTTGGTTCTAGCCAGGCTTACTGTTTTAAACCAGTAGTTCTTTAAATTTTCTGCAACAAAAAGAAGATCTTTGAAACTTTTAGGTTTGACAATAAAGCTGCGTGCACCAAGATCATAAGACTTGTCAATATAATCAGCCTCAGAGGAAGTAGTTAATACAACAACTGGTATTCTGGGAAATAAAGTGGATGCCTGCAAACGGCTCAAAACTTCAAATCCGTTCATGACCGGCATATTTAAGTCCAGAACAATTAGATCCGGCAAACTGGAATCCTTATCATTTAGAATCTGCAAGGCTTGCCGGCCATCATTAGCAAACTGCAGATGGCATTGAAGTTCACCATTTTGAAAAGCTTCCCCAAGCAGAAACTGGTCATCAAGATCGTCATCGACAACAAGAACTTTATATCTATTTTGCAAGATGAAGGTTATTATTTACGAAAATAAATGACTTAGTAAACAAAAGACATAACATAAAGGTTCAAGTATTTCTGACAAAGGGAATATATGGCTTTCAGCATTTCTGAGTTAAATTTAAACGGCTGATCGCAGCGCAACATCCAAAAAAATAAATAAGAATGATACAGAACATTTATTAAAAGCAAAACCTACATCCTTTAAAGGCTGAAGGCTTTGCTTTTTTTTACCAGGTGTGTAAATATAACTTATTTCTTAAAGGCCGATTTAAGCGCCGTAGCGGCATAAGCCTGTGCATCTTTAGCCTGAGGAACAATAATGGCCATGCCAAAAAATTCGTGCGTGACACCATTGTAGTTTTTAGAATCTACCTTAACACCGGCCGCTTTCAGTTTCTGGGCAAGCAGTCCGCCTTCGCTCATCAAGGGATCTATTTCTGCGGTAATAATTGTAGTGGAAGGTAATGCTTTCAGATTTGCAGCAACCAGGTTGATCCGGGGATCTTTGCTTTCTTCGGCATTATTCAGGTAATTCTTTACAAACCAGGCCATCATAGGTTTATCCAGTGGTTTAGCCGCTGCATTTTTCTGGTAGGACTCCGTATTCATATCTGAACCAGCCACAGGGTAAACCAGCAGCTGGTGTACAGGCAACTGTATGCCTTTGTCCCTGGCCACAATACTTACATTGGCTGCCAGGTTTCCACCTGCACTTTCACCGGCCACAGCAATTATTTTAGGGTCACCTTTAATGGACGCTGCATTTTGAACAGTCCATTGGTAGGCAGCAAAGGCATCTTCATGAGCGGCTGGGAATTTATGTTCCGGGGCCAGGCGGTAGGCTACCGAGACAACGACAGCACCGGTCTGTTCTGCAAGACCTCTGGCAGATGCATCATAGACATCAAGATCAGCAATCACGAACCCTCCGCCGTGGTAGTACACAATCACAGGAAAAGGGCTTGCACCCGTTTTGGGTGTGTAGATGCGCAGATGTACATTGCCGCCTTTTACCGGAATATTCTTCCCCATAGTATCCACCATCGCCAAAGGCACAGGAATGTTGTTTTCCTTTACCAGGTCCATTACCGCATCGGTAGGCGTGTGGTTTTTTCTGGCCTGCTGAGCAGTCAGTTTCGGTATAGGAGTATCTTTGTAGCTTGCCAGTTTCTGTATCACTGCCAGCATTTCATCTTTAATTCCAGGTGCCCAAGCAGGGGCTGCACTATCAGGTTTGATTGTTTTTACTGCTTCTAAGGTATCCTTTGCTTTAGCGAGCGAATTAGCATCTGCTGGTTTATTGCCGCTGCCACCGCAAGAAGTAAGAAGGCCACAGATTAGCAATGTGCCGGCAAAAAGCCGTAAACCTGGGACTATCTGAATTTTTAATTTGATGTGTTTCATACGTATTTTGTTTTCAATTTGTGGTTTGAAGTTTACATTACTTACGTAAACAATTTCCTTTCAGATTAAAAAGACATACTTTCTTAAAGGGAAAGCCTGGTAAAAAGGAAGATATACTAGCGAAAATATTAAAGTTAAAAGCACTAAAAGGATGTGCTGCCGCATGTGGCTTTTAAAGACAAGAGCCCGTATCCTATTGATTTTTTGTGATTTAAAGCGGTCCAGGGCCATACATTTCATCTTTTAGATGAGGTTAGTCCAGTATTTTTATCTGTTAAAGCCGGCTTGTACTTAGGGAAAATATGCCTGGTGTAGTACGTAAGGCATGTCGAACTGAATAATTGACTTGGTAAGCACAAATTAGAGAAGTTTAAACCTTATCGTTGTAAGCGGGTCGTTTTTCTTAGCACCTGGTAGATAAGCATTGGTTTTATGAACAAATGCCTTAAAGCTAGCATTGGTTTTATGATACTCTGGTCAAAAATAAAGCCATGGATATTTGAGAATGTAAGACAGAAATACAAAATCAATGTGCAGGATTTATTGTAAAACTTCATTTTAAAAAGAAATCAGCTATGTCAGAAATACCAACCAGCTTCGTGCATTATTCGGATGAAATTGAAGTAAAGCAGCCCGATGAAGATCAGCAGATCCAGCAGGTTGTAGATTCTATGGCCAGGGTCAATAAGCTTATGTTTGAGAAATACCGGCATGGTATCCGGGATGCACATGCAAAAAGCCATGGGATCCTTCGTGGCGAACTCGTGATTTATCCGGAGCTTGCCACACCCTATGCCCAGGGTGTGTTTCAAACGCCAAAAACATACCCTGTCATCATCCGCTTGTCTACAGCTCCGGGCGCGATCATGCCTGATGTGCAGCCCACTTTTCGCGGAATGGCCATCAAAATCATTGGCGTGGAAGGCACAAAATTTCTTGCTGATCAGGCTGATGCTCTTACCCAGGATTTCTTACTGGTCAATCATCCGGTCATTCCAACCGGTACGGTTCAAACCTATTTGCAGCAGCAGCTCAAACTGGAAAAAATAGCCGGAGTGCCCGAGCAGTTGCAAGAGATGCAGGCCAAGATCACGACTGTTGCGCATCAGGCGCTCCATGCAGTAGGTATACACCCTCAGCCCAATGATCTGGGTATAGGAAAACAAAATACTCATATTCTGGGAGAGACTTTCTTTACTATGGCTGCACTTCGCTACGGCGATTATATTGCAAAGATTAGTGCAGTACCATTGTCTGAAAATGTAAGCATGCTGGCAGGACAGATCATCGATGCTGAGAATGATTCTGCTTTAAAAGACCTGGTCGTAGACTTTTTTGCCAAGAACGCTGCCGAATATGAGCTCAGGGTTCAGCTTTGTACAGATCTTCAGATCATGCCAGTAGAAGATGGTTCTGTAGAGTGGCCTCAGGATGAAAGCCCCTATGTACCCGTGGGCAAGCTGGTCATTGCTGCCCAGCAGGCTTACAGCCCGCAGCGAAGGGTCTATGCTGATGATGTGCTTACCTTCAACCCCTTTCACTGTTTGCCAGAGCACAGGCCACTGGGCAGCATCATGCGCGCACGAAGGTTGGCCTATGAAACATCAAGCAGCTACCGCCATCAGATGAATGCGCAGCCCAGAATAGAGCCCACCTCTATTGAGGATCTGCCTGGCTAATTTAGAAGACAACAAGTTAAACATTTTTCCAGATGGTAAATAAGTCGTTTTTTATTCAATTCGAATAAAATGGATTGCTAGGTAGTTGTTGGTGTTGTCCAACAGCTACCTCTATTTATTGATAACGAAAAAACGGTGGTATTTATGTACTCTTCAGCCCTTAACCTTTTCTTCCCATTTAGTTATTCAAATGCCATTTTTAAATTACAGAATAGTGGTACGCCTAAACAAATTACATTATACAGCAAATAGTTAGGTTAAATTGTAATATTGATGATAATAGGATACGTATGAGTTTCAAAAACAAGCAAAATCAGGATTTACAATTTGATGCGCTAAAAAAGGCGGGTTGTGTGACGGTCAAAACGAATTAATGATTTTAGCTAAAATGAATTTGTGAAGACATTCGGGGAATATTTTATTTACTTATGAGTTAGTTAAAAACTGCTTTCCTACTTCAAGAATATTGTTGTCTAGCGTACCGAAGCTCTTGACTCATCTACAGTTTCATAGGCCAGATCATTTTTGGTGCTTTCTGACATTTACCTTGATATATATGAATGATATCTTAGGCTTCGAAAAGGGAGTTTCATCATTGTCTGGAGAATTGACCGTCTATGCAGGACTACTAATAAGCTAATCAAGCTCATGTTCGAATGGAATGGTAGTGGACTTTATAAGTATTTCTTGAGGGATTGCCACTTCTATGAAAATGGTTAGATAAGGTATATGCTCAGTTTAATTTAATTAGCTTTATCTGACGGTTAGTAATTGGCTGCTGAAGCTTGATAAACAATGGAATTTAAATTAATTGATGACGTATTTCAGGGATTGACTATTAATCTAAACGTCCTAAAAAGAACCTCTGATCCATATTTAAGCTTGCTATATCAGCATGAAGGGGTACTATCAGCAAACGAAGAAAAAATTGGTAACCGCCAAGATGCCTCTATAAAAATTAGATCCTATTTTGCTCTCTTGAAAGAAACAGAAGCTGATTTAGGCTTGGTTCCTGAGTATTGCTGCCCATTTACCTTGTTGGGAGAAATTCTATTTGACCCAAACAAATGGCCAAGCTCAAACAAGCTTTGGGCGATTGGTATGGAGTCAATAAAAAAGGATGAATTGACTGCCTACCTCGAAGCACTAGGTCCAGATATCATCTCATATTTTGATCAGCGGGTTCTGTCTGATGTCAAGAATTTTCTTGACCCTCTAATTTATGTATTTAGGGCAATGATAGATGGAGATGAAAAGCTTATTCTGCTGATACAATTCAAGAATTTCCATATGGGGGTATGGAGCGGTGGAGATATAGAACGTGATAATATGATTCCTGGCAAGGAAATATATATCTTAAGAAATAGTAGAAATTCAGTTCACCTGATGTCGGTGATTTGTTCAGAGGCTATGAACCTTTCTACTGAGATGACCCAGAAGGTTCAAGACGATCTGCTTTGGGGTGATATACCTTTTTTGATTTTGAATCCACAGGTCAACCCTGGACCAAGCCATCCCTTCTTTCTTGGTTTTAGAAACTTTGTGCTTTCGGAGGAACGAACTGAGGTTATTGGCCTCAATTGGAACAATGATTCAAAGATTGGAGGAAATGCATTGCTAAATTCAAAATTTTCAAGAAGTGGATTCTATACAAGGACAAAGGAAATGAATTTCAAGAATTTAACTAGAGTCCGAGAAAATCATAAGAGGGGTCTTTATTATTTTTATTATAATGTAGATAGACATGCTTTCTTGCTGAATAGCAGGGCTCATGCTTTTTTGTTAAGCAACACTTCTGTTAATATAAGCGAGGGTGTCGCAGTTCAGCAGATGAGAAACGGTCCGCATTTGCTGCGCACATATGTTTTTGATGCTAATGACGATCTACAATCCGTTGCTGAAGTATCAGATTGCCATATCGACTACCTTAACTCCGTTGGGTGCCGTAATGCTTTCTTAATCGATCCGCAAAACTGCGTGATTGAAAAGGAGCTCCTAGCTTGCATAAGTACAGGAGAAATACCACGTAAATCTGCTAAGAATTGGTCGGAACTGAATAACATCTGGTCAGTAAGAAGTATAGACAACACGGAAATTAATAGGAGGATAACAGTTGCTGAAGACATTGACGAAGATAGTACAAGGATTCGCGATCAATATGCTGGCTTAATTGAGGTGTTAGGCACAGAAATCTTAAGAAATCCTGCTTATATCCCAGACAACCTTTCTGACTTAAGATCCGAAGAATTGCTATTGAGGTATTCCAAGGAACGTAATATCAGCTACGAAAGGTTGGTTGGATTACAATATTTTAGGTGTAACATGACTACCGTAGCCGGTGAAATGGTTTGGGCGACAGTTTGCTATTTGGGAATGGCGACTGACGAAAGGATCGGTAGGGTGTTTGAGGCACTTCAGGGGTTATTTGACTATGGTAGTAAGGATAGAGAAAGAGTTGTTGTATTTTACAGGCGAGATGGAGTCTATCATGCAAAATCGAGTGAATCAAGTAATAGTATCAAAGAGGTACAAGGACGCAATGAAAACTCTTTTCTAAAATAGGCTATGAACACCGTAAAAATAGTTGATGCGGCAAGGACCATCCTTCCCGATCTGGTAGAAGTCTATAAAAATGTTTACAGAGGCACGCTTAATATTGTAGATAAGGTTGCTGGCGTATGTTTCATAGATCTTGAAAATGACAGAAAAGTTGATTTCGGAGATTATCAGGAAAGATTGATTTCCAAAGAATTCTACAGTAATCCGGGCTCACTGCAGTGGAATTATTACCTTTTTCTTTTGAATGACCAATTGTCCGATAGGGAGGTGATCGACATTGAGAATGATGACAAGTATGCAAGGAAATATGTGCTGGATGAAAAGGAGTTTGTAGAGTTTTTTAAAATCGAAGAGACACAGAAGGTTACCCAGCCAAATATAGTTTCTGAATGGAAAAAAGCCTTGCAGGAGGTCGACCTACAAGAGGTTTATACCCAAGAAACTTATGTAAGTGTGTTTGAACGTTTCGCCTCAAATAAGACAATTAAGGAAGTTGCTGCCAGTTCTACAAAAGATTGGAAGGATGTTCAAACAATACAGTTTGTCAACAAATTAACCCTCAAAGACAACTACAGTGAGGTGGCTCCAAAAAACGGCACACATTTTTGCACATCATGATGCAAGATGAAAGACAAAAAAACAGTTAAAATTCGTAGGAGCTATAATTCTGATTTCAAGCAGGAAGT
>Ga0247812_10000336_pt1 | contig 36365 bp, 36 predicted proteins | sample UWRJL149409B1_FD_178011 | JGI IMG/M metagenome (GOLD analysis project Ga0247812, IMG submission 178011) | Plant litter microbial communities from Arlington Agricultural Research Station in Wisconsin, United States - UWRJ-L149-409B-1 | ecosystem: Environmental > Terrestrial > Plant litter >...
AACGACGGCGTGTGCGACAACGTTGACAAGTGCCCGGACACCCCAGCCAACGTAACTGTTGACGCTGATGGCTGCCCAGCAGTTGCTGAAGTTGTTCGTGTAGAGCTGGACGTTAAGTTCGATTTCGACAAATCTGTTGTTAAAACCAACAGCTACGGCGACATCAAGAACCTGGCTGACTTCATGAAGCAGTACCCATCCACCACCACTACTGTTGAAGGTCACACTGACTCCGTCGGTCCTGACGCTTACAACCAGAAACTGTCCGAGCGTCGTGCAAACGCCGTTAAGCAAGTTCTGACCAACCAGTACGGTGTTGAATCGTCCCGCGTTCAGTCTGTTGGCTACGGCGAATCCCGCCCAGTTGCTGACAACAAAACTGAAGCTGGTCGCGCTGTAAACCGTCGCGTAGAAGCGCAGGTTGAAGCTCAAGCTAAGTAATTAGCTCGCAGCTCTGAGAAAAGCCCGGCTTAGGCCGGGCTTTTCTTTGCCTGCGATTTGGGTTTTCGGTGGTGGCTGAACGGCAGGAGCGGGGCGACAAGATCGCAAACGCCTACAACACCATTGAGCTCGCCTGTAGGTGCTGTCGAGGGTACCGAGGCTGCGATCTCTTGATCTGGTCACAACCTGCCACAGCACCGATGACCAGGATAGCCGGGCTCCTGAGCTCGAACGCCAGGGCGTCGCCCTCCATTGCTGTCAGATCGCTGCGACATTCCCGCTGCTCTGGCAGTGACGCATTTTCAATCATCGCCACCGGCGTATCCGCCGCCATTCCCCCCGCGAGCAATTGCTCCCGAATCTCGCTCAGCTTCGCCACCCCCATGTAAATCACCAGCGTTGTGCCCCCTTGTGCCAGTGCCTGCCAGTTCAACCGGCTGCCGTCCTGGGTATGGGCAGTCACCAGTGTCACGCCTCGAGCCACTCCGCGCAGGGTCAACGGAATGTCGCATTGCGTCGCGCCGGCGAGACCGGCAGTGATGCCATTGACCAACTCGACCTCTAGACCGCGTTCACGTAGCCACTGGGCTTCCTCGCCCCCTCGACCAAAAATGCACGGATCACCGCCCTTCAGCCGCACCACGCATTTGCCTTGGCGCGCATAACGCAGCATCAAACGATGAATAAAGGCCTGAGGCGTGGAGCGACAGCCACCGCGCTTGCCCACGGGGATGATCCGCGCGCCTGCGCAATGCTCCAGCACAGCGACATTGACCAGATCATCGATCAGCACCACATCCGCTTCCCTCAATGCCCTTACGGCCTTGAGCGTCAGCAATTCCGGATCGCCCGGGCCCGCACCCACCAGCCAGACTTTTGCGTTCATAGGGTTATCCTCAAGAAAATGAAAGTGATCGGCTGCGACAAGGCATCGGCGTTAGCCATGCAGCGTCCACAAAAAAATCGCCAGATTCACAGCCAACGAGACCAGTGCCAACGTGCGCCAGACCTTCAACGGCTCGCGCTCCAGCAACGGCCTGGGCCGCACGCTCAAGCTGTGCCGTTCTCCCTGTTCCAGCAGCAACAACCATTCTTCTGCCGTTTCAAACCGATGTTCCGGGGCCTTCGCGACGGCGCGTTCAAGACTTTGCGCAATCCACTCGGGCAGATCGGGCCGATAGCGGCTGGCGCTGACCGGCGCGCCAAAACGCGGGCGCTGAAACGCTTCGATTTCACCGTAGGGGTAGTGTCCGGTAAGCAGGAAGTACAACGTTACGCCCACTGAATAGAGGTCCTGTTGCGGCGTCGGGGGTGTTCCACCAAAGGCTTCAGGCGCGATGTAGCTTGGCGTTCCTGGCAGCGCTGAAGGCAGGTCTTCGGACAAGCCCGAACAGTAGGCGAGGCCGAAATCCAGCAGGCGCAATTCTCCGTCGTCCCCCAGCAACAGGTTCTCGGGCTTGATGTCGCGGTGCAGGATCTGCCGTCTATGCAGCATGCCGACCGCTCGCAGCAGCCGTTCAGCCAGTTCCAGCCATTGAGCGAGCGGAACGGGGCCGACGTCAGCGTGCAGTTTTGCCAGGGTCGAACCGGAATATTCACGCATCACGTAGTACAAATGCTGACGCTGGCTGACCCCATGGACTTCAGGAAAATGCCGTCCGGCGACGCGCTTCAGAAACCATTCTTCCGAGAGCAACGCCTGACCGGCCTGGTGATCATCATGCAGTCGCCCCGGCAAGGTTTTCAGCAGCCAGAGCTGGTGTTGCCCATCACGTACCCGATAGAGCAGCGACTGCTGGCTCTGGCCAATGACCTCGTCGACTTGCCAGCCCTCAAACGTCTGCCCCGGCTTGAGTGCCGGCGGCAGGGGCCATTGCTGCAAATGAATCAGCGCATCGCCAATGCTGGTTTCACCCAGGGCATCGACCCGCACCACCAGGGCGCTGGCATTGTCCTGGCTGCCGGCCAGGTGCGCAGCGTTGACCAGGGTTTGCGCAGCGCTGTGCAAATCCGGTTGATCACGCAGAACCGCAGCGATCACGGTGTCACCGAGTACGGCCCAGACACCATCGCTGAGCAACACGAAGCACTCATCAAGGCGCAGTTCACCGTCAAGAAAATCAACAACCAGGTGCTGATCAAGCCCCATGGCGCGCTTGAGCACATGCTGCATGCCCGGTTGATCCCAGACATGATCCTCGCTGATCCGCTGTAGCTGCCCGGCGTGCCAGCGATAGACTCTGCAGTCGCCGACGTGCGCCAAGGTAAACCGCCTGCCGCGCAGCACCAGCGCACTGACAGTGGTCAGAAGCGGCTGGCCCCCACCATTTGCCTGTAGCCACCGGTTCTGTGCCAGCAACAGGCGATCCAGGGACTCGGCGACGCCCCAGGTGTCGGGGGTGGCGTAGTAATCCAGCGCCAGAGCCTGCAAGGTAGAGCGCGCCGCGAGACCGCCATCGAGGCACTGGCTGACCCCGTCAGCAATCGCGAACAGAAACCCCTTGCTCGCCGCCAGCGTCGGGTCCGGCGTGACCAGGCGCACGGCGTCCTGATTTTCCTCGCGAGGGCCGATGGCGCTGGCTTCGGCGAAACTCAATTGCAGGCTCATGAAAACGTCAGACCCGCGCCGCCGTCACTGCGGCCGAACCCCAGGTCGTTCTCCAGCGACGTTTCACCCCGTGCAGACCAAACCAGGCCAGCACGCCCAGGCTGGCGAACAACCACAACGCCAGCTGATAGCTACCGGTGCTTTGCTTGATCGCGCCCATGCCGGCTGCCAGTGCAAAGCCGCCAATGCCGCCGGCCATGCCGATCAAACCGGTCATCACGCCGATTTCCCGGCGAAAACGCTGTGGCACCAATTGGAATACCGCGCCGTTGCCCGCACCCAAACCGAGCATGGTGCAGACGAACAGGGCCAGGGCCGCATAGGAGCTCGGCAAGTTGAAACCCACTGCTGCAATGCAAATTGCGGACACCGTGTACATCCCCAGCAGGGTACGAATACCGCCGAAACGATCCGCCAGAGCCCCGCCCAACGGACGCATCAAACTGCCGCCGAATACGCAGGCGGCGGTGTAGTATCCGGCAGTGACCGGGCTGAGGCCGTATTGATCGTTGAAGTAGCCGGGCAGGGCGCTGGCCAGGCCGATGAAGCCGCCGAACGTCACGCTGTAGAAAAACATGAACCACCAGCTGTCCCGATCACCCAGCGCTTTGAAATAGTCCGACACCGACTTGGCTTTCGGTCGCTCTGGCGCGTTCTTCGCCAGCCACGCGAAGACGATGAGCGTCAGGATCAGTGGGATCAGTGCGAAGCCGAATACGTTGCTCCAGCCAAACGCCGCCGCCAGCACCGGGGCGATCAGTGCCGCGAGCACCGTGCCGGAGTTGCCCGCACCGGCAATGCCCATGGCCTTGCCTTGATGTTGTGGTGGATACCACTGCGAGGCCAGCGGCAGGGCCACGGCGAAAGACGCGCCGGCCATGCCGAGAAACAGGCCCAGGATCAGCGCTTGCTCGTAGCTGTGAATCCCGAGTTTCCAGGCGCCGAATAAGGCGCAAATGACGATCACCTGACCGATCAGCCCTGCGGTTTTGGGTGACAGTCGATCAGCCAGCAGCCCCATCACAAAGCGTAAAACCGCCCCGGCCAGAATGGGTGTCGCAACCACCAGCCCGCGCTGTTGAGTGGTCAGGTGCAGGTCTGCGGCGATCTGCACGGCCAACGGCCCGAGCAAGTACCAGACCATGAAGCTCAGATCGAAATAGAGGAAGGCCGCGAACAGTGTCGGGGTATGGCCAGATTTCCAGAAGCTTGAATTCATCGCGCACCTCAGCTGTTAAAAGGAGTCATGAGCTAACAGATGGCACGCCGCAAAACGGCCGCACCACCGGCCCCTTTTTCAAGGGGCCAAAACAAAAAACGCCGCTACCGGATTTGCCATGGGCAAACAGGGTGAGCGACGTCTTTGTCGTAGGTGGGGCAACCGCCGTTGGTTACCTGTGAGAATTACTTAGCGAGATTTGTGCCAATAGGCGCAGACCGGGTGGTTTCCATCGCGAGCAAGCTTTGCTCCCACACTTTTTGTGATCACACCAATCCCTGTGGGAGCAAGGCTTGCCCGCGATGAGGCCCTCAAAGTCACCACAAAACCTCAACCCAACAACTCACTCATCGCAATAATCTGCTCCGCCACTTGAATCAGCTTCTGCTGCCGGCTCATGGCCTGGCGGCGCATCAGGGTGTAGGCGTCCTCCTCGTTACAGTCCTTCATCTTCATCAACAGCCCTTTGGCCAGCTCTATACGCTTGCGCTCGGCCAGTTGCTGGTCTCGGGCATGCAGTTGAGCGCGCAGCGCCTGATCGCTCTCAAAACGCGCCATGGCCACGTCCAGGATGGGTTGCAGGCGTTGTGCGTGAATGCCCTCGACAATGTAGGCGCTCACGCCGGACTTGATCGCCTGACGCATCACGCCGGGATCGTGCTCGTCGGTAAACATCACGATCGGCCGCGGCTGGTCACGACTCACCAGCACCACTTGCTCCATGACATCGCGGCTCGGTGACTCGGTATCGATCAGAATCACATCCGGGCGCACCGTTTCGACGCGTGAAGGCAAGTCAATGGTCAGCCCCGACTCGTCGATCACCTCGAACCCGGCTTCAGTCAGGGCCGCTTTCAGGCGGCCGACTTTTTTCGCGGTGTCGTTGATCAGCAGGATACGCAACATGTTCGCAATCTCCTGTCAGCGGCTGGCGAATCGGTGCGAGCTATTGCTCATGGCGTGCAGTTTGAAGCTGCGGGCATAACCCGCCGGGTCAGTTCCGTCCCAGTGCTTGCCGTCGATCAACTGGCTGCTGCGCATGTCGTTGTCCCCGACCGCGACACCTATACCAAGGGCTGCCTCGCGATACACGTCCAATTGCTGTACCTGACGCGCCACCGCCAGGTAGTCCGGATCGTCATGCAACAAGCCCCAGCGACGGAACTGGGTCATGAACCACATGCCATCGGACAGATACGGCAGGTTCACCTCACCCCCGGCATGGAAACGCAAGGCATGCGGGTCTTGCCAGCGATGACCGAGCCCGTCGTCATAGTCGCCAAGCAAACGCGGCTCGATGCAGTCCAGCGGTGCATCCAGATACTGCGGGGCACTGAGCAATTGCGCGGTACTGCGGCGGTTGTCGGTGCTGGCCTCAATGAAACGGCTGGCCGCCAGAATCGCCTTTACCAAAGCCCGGGCCGTATTGGGATATTGCTCAACGAATGAGCGGGTGCAGCCGAGCACTTTCTCCGGGTGATCGGGCCAGATGGTCTGGGTCGTCGCCAGAGTGAACCCCAGGTTCTGTTTGACCGCACTGGCGGACCACGGCTCGCCCACGCAGAATCCGTCGATGCGTCCCGCTTGCAGATGCGCAACCATTTGCGGTGGCGGCACCACCACACTGTCGACGTCCTGCAAGGGATGAATGCCCTGACTCGCCAGCCAGTAATACAGCCACATCGCGTGGGTGCCGGTTGGAAATGTCTGGGCAAACGTGAGTTTTGGGCGACTTTGGTGCACGTGGCGATCCAGTGCTTCAGGACTGGTCACGCCCAAGGCCTGCAAGCCATGGGAAAGATTGATGCTCTGACCATTCTGATTCAGGCCCATCAGCACGGCCATGTCGGTCGACGCCACGCCACCAATTCCCAGGTGAACCGCATAAATCAAACCGTACAGGCTGTGCGCGGCATCCAGTTCACCACTGACCAGTTTGTCCCGAAGGTTGGCCCAGGACGCCTGGCGCTTGAGGTTCAGGGTGAGCCCGTACGGCTGGGCGAAGCCCTGTGTCGCGGCGACCACCACTGAAGCGCAGTCGCTCAGCGCCATGAAACCGAGGTTGATGTCGGTCTTTTCCGGGGCATCGCTACCGTTGACCCAGGCCAGCGGGCCAGCTGATGGTTCATTCATCGAGTGTGCACCTTCCAAAAAAATGGCGTCGTCCAGGCTTCCTGCGCGAGCAAGGCCGAGTGACGACGCCATTGTCCTTCCACTCATTCCGACGTTGGCATGAGCGCTGATAAAGGTGTTGGTGCAAGGCATATGCCAGCGAGCGGTCCATCAGCATTCCATCAGGATTTAAAGCGCTGCGTCTCGCATCCTGCCGCCCATTCCAACGCTGCGTTGCAAAGGAGGCCGGTGTGCAGATCCAGTGCGATTGCCCCATGACATTGCCCGATGTTCGCCTCAATGATCGGGTGCTGCACCTGCGTGTCGCCGATGAACCTGTGCGCCTGACATCACACAACAGCCCATTGTCCTGTTCGCTGCCCGCGGGTTGGCAGGGATTGATCGTGATGGACGGCGCGGCAGAGTTGAGCGGCGGCGATGTACAGGTGCGCGCGATGGCAGAGGCCACCCTGGTGAAGCTGCAGGTCTTTATCGACCTGGGAGATACGCTGATCGCCAAGGTCTCGCGCCCGTTTCCCTGGGCTGTGCTGGCGGTGGCCGATGAAACCGCCCGATGCGACAAGGCGCTTGAGCGCTGGTACATCGAACAGGCGCTGGCCGGGAGTTCCGCATACCAGGCTTTTGCCCGCCAGTTACGAAACAACGAGAGCTACGGGCTGGTTCGATTCCTGGTCGAGCAGGGCACCCACAGCGAAAAACTGTCTGCACTGGCGCAGCGTTATGGCGTCTCGGTATCGCACTTTCGCCGGTTGTGCCAACACGCGCTTGGGAGTGCGGCGAAGCCTGCATTACGCGGCTGGCGAGCGGCTCAGGCGCTATTGAACATGAGTCTTGAAGACGGTTCGCTGACAGATGTGGCACTGGAATTCGGCTACGCCTCGTCTTCACATTTCTCCAAGGAAATCCGCGAGCTGGTGGGTTTCTCACCCAGCAGTCTGGCGGACATCACCGACCTCTCAAGCAAGTGAACCAATGATTTCTCGCTTTTTCCCCGTGTTTTTTTTACCGGCGCTATTAAGCGCTGCGCTGACTCTCGCGCCAATGCATGCGGGAGCTCGGGACAATGCCTACGTGGCTCGCGAGCAAAGCGTTCGGACCTTCTTTACAGAGTTGTCCGGCCCTCTGGGCAAAACGGTTGTGGTGAGCAAGGCCGCCGCCGCGAAGCGGATTTCCGGTGAATTCGAACTGGGCTCGGCGCAGAAGACCTTCGAAAGAATCGCCGCTCAAATGGGCCTGATCTGGTACAGCGATGGCCAATCGATTTACGTGTATGACGGCTCGGAAGTCAAAAGCTCGATGGCGTCTTTGCAAACCCTGACCGTCAACCGACTCCAGGGCTTCCTGAAACAGTCCGGGCTGCACGATGCCCGCTACCCGATGCGTCATGACGGCCTGCGCACGTTCCACATTTCCGGGCCTCCCATCTACGTTGACCTGGTGATGCAGGCCGCGCAGCTGATGGATAACCAGCGTTCGGATTTGCTGTTGGGCAAACAGCAGATCGGCGTCATTCAGGTGCAAAACACCTTTGTCGGCGACCGTAAATACGAATTGCGCGATGACCAGGTCACGATTCCTGGCCTCGCGACCGTGATTGAGCAACTGCTGCGGGGCGAGAAGAGTGAGGTCGAACCCCAGTTGGCGCAAAACACTGCGCAGACGTCACAGGGCCTGATGCCCGCGTTTCCCCTGGAAGGCCTCGCCACTGCTTCGTCGTCGGATGACCCTGCAGCACCGCGCATTCTTGCGCGGGAGATGGCGGCGGGGAATATCCGGGTGGTGGCCTATCCCGACACCAACAGCCTGCTGGTCAAGGGCCTGCCGGAACAGGTGCGTTTTATCGAAAACCTGGTGACTGCGCTGGACACGCCGAAACGGCATGTGGAGTTGTCACTGTGGATCATCGATCTGCACAAGGACGAACTCAATCAGCTGGGCATCGAATGGCAAGGCGCGGTGAAAGTCGGTAGCCAGTTTTCCGCGTCCCTCAATGCCGGCTCGGCGACCACGCTCGACGGCGTGTCGTTCGTCGCTCAAATCATGGCGCTGGAGCGTACCAGTCGCGCCAACGTCGTTGCGCGTCCCGTGATCCTCACCCAGGAAAACGTCCCGGCGATTTTTGACAACAACCGCACCTTCTATGCGCCCCTGGTTGGCGAACGCACGGTCGAGTTGCAGCACGTGACTTACGGCACATTGATCAACGTATTACCGCGTTTCGCCAAGGTCGACGAGATCGAGATGTCGCTCAATATCGAAGATGGCAACGAAGTCGAAAGCGCCGGTGATGGCGAGCGCCCGAATGCCTTGCCGACGGTTGGCCGCACGCGCATCAGTACGGTGGCGCGAGTCCCTCATGGCAAGAGTCTGCTGGTTGGCGGGTTTACCCGCGACGACCACAGCGAGCAGATCGGACGCATCCCGGTATTGGGCTCGATTCCTTGGATCGGAAGGCTGTTCAGTTACCGCCAGAACCGCTCGGCGAATACCGTGCGGGTGTTCCTGATTCAGCCCAAGGAAATCACCAGCGAACTGCAACCGGACAGCCTCGACCCAGCCACACGCTTGATGACTCCAGAGCAGCATGAGCGCCTTCGGCGTTCCTATTTGCGCGCAGGACAGAACTGATGCTGCCGATTGGATCAGCCGGCGGACGGGCCGCGCAAGCCCGGCTGAACAGCGAAAAAGCCGCTGAACACCCTCAGCCGCAACCCAATGCCGACGTGGAAACAGACGAGACCGGCACGGCCGCTGCTACCCAGCGCTTTGTGCAGATGAGCGATGAAATGTCGGCAGCATTGGCGCAATTTCGAGGCCGGCGACATTTTGAGCTCAAGTCCGAGTCGATGACCGAAAGCTTTGAACGGGTGCTGGATGACGACACTGTCAGCAAGGCTCGGCAGCTGTTCAGTCTGGCGCGGCTGGGGGACAAACCCGTCGCGTGGTTACTGCAAATGGCACGCAGCCTGTTCCCTGATGACAGTGACCTGGCCCTGGTGCTGCGTGAGCTGCTACGTCGTAAAAAACTCGACGCGGGCACGCGTCAACGGCTCGAAACCCTGTTGCAAACGGTGCTCGAACAGGGCTCGCCAAAGCGCATGAAGGCCGGCATCAACGCTGCCTTGAAGGCGCGAATGTTCGGCAAGGCGATTGCCGTGCGGGCGGGGTTCCTGCGTGAAACCTACCGGGATTTCCTGGAATCCGACGACGGTCCGGTCAGTTGCTATCAGGACTGGATCGCGACGTATGGCGAGGCCCGGCGCATGACCGTCCTGGCATTTATCGAGGCAGCCTTGCTGACCGACATCAGTGCTCAGGACCCCAGTTGCTCGCGCAGGGAATTCGGCGAGTTGCTGACCCGGCTGACGGCTCTCAAGCGCCTGCGCTCAGCGGAAACCGGGTTTATCACAAGCGTGCTGGGTGACCGGCTGATCTGCCAGCACAACGCTGAGGAGCGTGACTGGCTGGTGTTCCTCCTCGGCTTGCTGACGTATCCCGATGAGCTCGACGAACTGTTACTCGGTGCTTTGGGCGAAAGCGTTGTTCTGAGCCAGCACCGTGAGCGCTCGGCGCTGCTGCAAGTGATACGCCGACTCAGCCTGCAGCTGCCACTCGAGTTGTTTTGCGATGAAGAAGCACTGCAGCGTCTGGCGCAGTTGTTCAGTCAATTGGCGGACATCGCCTTTGCCCACGAATGCATCGAACGACGTCGCCTCGCCGCTGGTTTTCAAGGACTCTGACTCTCCATGTTCAATCAATTTCTACGCAACGTCAGCGCGCGCCCGGAACTGCTGATCCTGACGTTGATGGTGATGATCATCGCCATGCTGATCATCCCGCTGCCGACCGCGCTGGTGGATTTCCTGATCGGCCTCAACATCGTCATTTCGCTGCTGGTGTTCATGGGTTCGTTCTACATCGAACGCATCCTCAGCTTCTCCACATTCCCGGCCTTGCTGCTGCTGACCACGCTGTTTCGCCTGGCACTGTCGATCAGCACCAGCCGTTTGATCCTGAGCCAGGCCGACGCCGGCGACATCATTGCCTCGTTCGGTGAGTTCGTGATCGGCGAAAGCCTGGTGGTTGGCTTCGTCATCTTCTCAATCGTCACCATCGTCCAGTTCATCGTCATCACCAAGGGCTCGGAGCGGGTCGCCGAAGTCGCTGCTCGCTTTTCTCTGGACGGCATGCCCGGCAAGCAGATGAGCATCGACGGTGATCTCAAGGCCGGTGCCCTGACCGCTGAAGAAGCCAAGGAAAAACGTAGCGTACTGGAGCGCGAAAGCCAGCTGTACGGCTCTTTCGACGGCGCAATGAAGTTCATCAAGGGTGACGCGATCGCCGGCATCATCATCATCTTCGTCAACTTCATCGGCGGCATGGCCATTGGTGTCGGGCAGATGGGCATGGACATGTCCACGGCCCTGTCGACCTACACCTTGCTGACCATTGGCGATGGTCTGGTGGCGCAGATTCCTGCATTGCTGATCGCCATTGGCGCCGGTTTCATCGTCACCCGGGTCAATGGTGACGACAGCAATCTTGGGCGCAACATGCTCGCCCAGATGCTCGGTAACCCATTTGTACTGGGGGTGACGGCGGTGCTGGCGGTGGGTGTGGGGTTGTTGCCGGGCTTTCCGTTGATCACTTTTTTACCGATTGCGGTGGTGTTGGGGCTGGTGGTGTTTTTCCGGCACCGCAAGGCTTCAAGACTTACCGGGCCACCGGTTGAATCCAGCGCCTCTGTCGCCACACCAGGGGAGGCGTCAACCGAACTGGGCCTGTTGGAAGACATCGACAGCATTGCCACCGAAACCGTCCCGCTGATGTTGTTGGTGCCCACTTCACGCCTGCACGAGCTCGACACCGCTCGCTTGGCGGTGCGCTTTCGCAGCCAGTTTTTCGTCGACTACGGACTGCGGATTCCCGAGCCCCAGATACGCGGCAGTGACGCTTTATCCGCGCATCAAGTGGCTGTGCTGATCAATGAAGTGCGCGCCGACCAATTCGATATTCATTTCGATCATTGGCGGTTACTCGACTATTCGCCAGAACTGGAGCCGTTAGGTTTTTCACTGGTACGAGGCGCCGACGGTCATCAGCGAGGGGGGACCTGGGTTACCGCCGATGACAGGGAGCGGGTGCAGCAGCTGGGCTATCAACTGCGACCGGCCTACGACGAATGCTACCGCTGCCTGGTGACGTTGCTGGCGCGCAACATCCAGGAATTTTTCGGTGTGCAGGAAACCAAGCAGCTGCTCGACGAGATGGAAAACCGTTACCCCGACCTGCTCAAGGAAGTTTACCGCCACGTCACCGTGCAGAAGATCGCCGAGGTCCTGCAACGGCTGATCGGCGAGCGTATTTCCGTGCGCAACATGAAGCTGATTCTCGAGTCACTGGCCCATTGGGCCTCGCGAGAAAAGGATGTGTTGGCCCTGGTCGAGCACGTCCGTGGCGCGATGGCGCGCTACATCAGTAACAAATTCGCCCACGGCAATGACCTGCGCGTGCTGTTGCTGTCGCCGGAGTTTGAGGACGTGGTGCGCAAGGGCATTCGGCAAACCTCGGGCGGCAGCTTCATCAATCTCGAACCCGCCGAAGCGGAAGAGTTGATGGACCGCCTGAGCGTCGGTCTGGACAGCCTGCACATTGCACAAAAGGACATGGTGGTGCTGTGTTCGATCGATGTGCGGCGCTACATCAAGAAGCTGATCGAAGGAAAGTTTCGCGAACTGGACGTGATGTCGTTCGGCGAAATTTCCGAAACGATCTCGGTCAACGTTATCAAGACGCTGTAAGGAAACGATCTTTATGAAACACCTGGATATTGCCGAACTGTTGCGCGAAGCACTGCGGCACAGTGGCTGCACCGACAAGCAGTTGGGGCACTTCGACAGTCACAGCACTATCGAAATGCACATGAAGGATTTGCCCGCTATCAACGTCGGTTATGTGGATGAAGAGGTGTGGGTATGGGCCAGTGTGACGGAGATAGGGCCTCAGCTTCTGAGGCATGCAGCCGCCGATTTGTTGCAGATTTTACTTCAGGGCTGCCCCTGGTCCCGCAGTGGGCAATTGCACCTGTGCGATGTGGAAGGACAGCTTGAACTGCGACTTCTGAGCAATGAAAAGGCCCTGAGCGACGGCGAGCATTTCGCCCAGGCCCTGGACCACTTCGTTGCGGTGCTGGAAGAACTGTGCGGCATCTTGCGCCTATGAATGCCTGGCTGGAGCGCCGCGCCGCGCACCCGTTGCGCCTGAGCGGCCCCTTGATCGAGGCGGCATTGGTCGACGTGGTCATCGGCGAAGTGTGCGAGGTGCGTCAACACTGGCGATCACCGCAACTCGCGGCACGAGCCCAAGTCATTGGCTTCAAGCCAGGCGTGGTAGTGCTCAGTCTGCTGGGGGATGCCCGAGGGCTTTCCCGGGAATCGATGATTGTGCCGACAGGCTCGGTGCTGCGCCTTGCCTGCGGTGATGCGTTGCTCGGCAGCGTGGTGGACCCTCACGGCAACATCGTTGAACGCCTGGCGCCGACTTCGGCTGTTCACGAACAGGACTACCCGGTGGACGCCGAGCCGCCTGCGTACCACCAGCGTCGGCCAGTCGCCGTGCCACTGACCACCGGCATCCGCGTCATCGATGGTTTGCTGACCTGCGGCGTCGGTCAGCGCATCGGTATTTTTGCGGCCGCTGGATCGGGCAAGACATCGTTGATCAACATGCTGATCAGCCACACCGAAGCAGACGTCTTCGTCATTGGCCTGATCGGCGAGCGGGGACGCGAGGTGACCGAGTTTGTCGAGCATCTGCGCCAGTCCGACAAGCGCGCACGCTGCGTGGTGGTGTTCGCGACCTCGGATTTTTCCTCGGTGGATCGTTGCAACGCAGCGCTGCAGGCGACGACCATCGCCGAGTATTTTCGTGACCAGGGACAACGCGTCGTCCTGCTGCTGGACTCGTTGACCCGCTACGCCCGGGCTCGCCGTGATCTGGCGTTGGCCGCTGGCGAAGCGCCGGCTCGACGCGGCTACCCGGCGTCGGTGTTCGATGCCTTGCCGCGCTTGCTGGAACGGCCCGGTGTGACCGACAAAGGCAGCATCACTGCCTTCTACACGGTACTGCTGGAAAGTGACGATGAACCGGATCCGATGGCCGAAGAAATTCGCTCGATCCTCGATGGGCACGTCTACCTCAGTCGTGATCTGGCCGCCAAAGGGCATTTTCCAGCTATCGATGTGCTGCGCAGCGTCAGCCGTGTCGCGACACAAGTGACCAATACGCAGGTCCGGCAACTGGCGTCTTCAACGCGAGACGTTCTGGCGCGCCTTGAGCAGTTGCAGATTTTTCTCGACCTCGGGGAATACACCCCGGGCGCCAATGCAGCCAATGACCACGCCATGCAGCGCCGCGAGGCCTTGGACCGGTGGCTGCGTCAGCCGACGGACGAATGCAGCGAACCGGAAGTGACCCTGCGGAGCCTCAATGAACTCATTGCCTGATACACGCCGATTGTTGAGTTTCAGCGAGAGGCGCCAGCGACGTTTCGAGCAGGGGTTGATGCGCACGCAGCAGCAGTTGCAACCGCTGCGTCAGGAGCTGGCGGATTTCGCCGAGCAGGCCGCCGCGCTGCACAACCTTCTGGCCAGCCATCGCGCCGAAGATTGCACGCTGGATCACGGGCAACTGCTGGCGCTGTTGCGACGTCAGGCCATCATCCGCCGGCAGATTCATGTGCTGCAGCTGGAGCGCGACCGCGTGGAGCAGCAGTGCAGGCAGGTCGATGAAACGTTGCAAACGCAACGCGAACAACTGCGTTGCGCTCGGCAAAAACACGACAAATATGAAAGGGTTGTTCAGCAAATGACGCGTGCGCAGAAGCTTGAACGTGTGCGCCGGGAAGAACGGGAAGTGGAAGACATGGCCGGAGTGCAGCGATGAATGAAGTGTCCGTGGTGCCGCAGTTATCGGTCCTACCCATTGAGTCAGGTGCTGAGGGGGACGTGGAAACGCTCGAAGAAAAGCTCGTTCCGGTTGAGGAGGAGCAATTGCCACAAGGCGTGGCGGACCTGGTCGCAGCAATGCTCTGGCGTCAACGACCGTTGACCGCAATGTTGGGCGGGGAAACACTCCAGGGCCGTGCGCCAGATCAGGGCGCGGGTGAGCGTCTGTTGCAAGAGCCGCGCACACAGCCGGTGGTCCTCGAACAACGGCTGACACTGCAACGTCTGCACCTGGCGGTCTCGCAGGTCGACAGGCGCGTGATGCCCGCCCCAAAACCTGAGGTGGCGATGCCTGCACCGCCACCGATCGAAGTCAGGGCAACGCTCAATGAGCCCGTGACGGCTGATCTACCCTTGCCGCCAAGCGAGCCGGCAATCCCCGACCGCCCCATTGAATCCCCTTCGAAAACACAGCCTATCGCTCATGGCCTGAGCAACACCCCGACAGTGGTTTTGCCCGCCACAGCGCCGGTCCCGGTCCCGGTCCATAGCGCGGCGCCAGTCCCAGGCCCTGCATCGCTACCGTTGCCACTGCCATTGCCCAACATTGCCCAGGAAAAAGCCCCGCCGCCGAACCGTGATTTTCTCCAGGTTCCGTTCCACAAAGGCGCTACCAACGGTCAAGTCACGATCACCCGGCTGCCGGGTGAGTCAGTACAAAACCTGGTGCTCAGCCCCAGCAGTGCTCAAGTCTTTGAACACCTGCGCGAGCCATTTGTACAGGTCCGCAATGCCCATTGGCAGCTGAACGACAACCCGAATCAACAACAGCATCAAGGGTCACACCCATCGCCTGATGACGACCAGGAAGAACCATCGGAAACCCTTCCGTGAGAGCGCTCGCATTACGCCGCGTCGATGAACTGATGCATGCCCGAACCCAGGCTGTGCAGCGCTGGCTGAGCGCGGGCCACCGCGTCGGATTGGATGTGCCTCAGGCACTGTCGGGTTATCTACGGTTTAGCGTCAAAGGCGAGCGGGGCGGCTGGCAGGGCCTGATTCTGGCACGTGACTGGCTGCATCATTCGCTGCCGCAATTGGCGTCACTGCTGACGGTCGAGTCCTCGCTGACGAGCATCGCCTCTTTGTTTCGAGCGGTCCCTCGACCGCTGCCCCAGATGCTGGACGAACTGCACTGCGCCAGTCTTTTGGACATTGAATTGATCGAACCACAGGTCTTGCCCGTGCAGGCGTTGCCCTGGATCGAAACCGTTGCGGGTCGGCTGTGGGTGGCGGTTCTGCCACCTGAGCCGTTGCGACAAAAATCACCGCAATCACGTACATGGCTGAGGGATTTGCCGCTACGCCTGCAACTGATTCTGGGGGGCAGTGACATTAGCCGCGCAAGCCATGCACGCCTTGCGCAGGGTGACGTGCTGCGGATCACTCAACTCACTCACCAGTGTCGGCTGGCGAACTACAGCATCGGCGTTTTCTCGTTCAAGAAAGAGGGGTTACACATGGAATTCACGGTTGACGATCCAAGCCGACTACCTGGCAGCGACGGCCAGCTGGAGCAGCTACCGGTTCGTCTGGAGTTCGTTCTGGCCACCCACGACATCGAACTGGGCACCCTGCAAAACATTATCGCCGGCCAACTTATCCCGCTGGCCGCCGGCACCGAAATGCACATCGAAGTGCGCTGCCATGGCAAGCGGGTTGCGCGAGGTGAACTGGTCCAGCTGGACGGTCAACTGGGTGTCGAATTGCTCGAGGTTTATCGGACTGTCACCGATGAATGACGTCTCACTGATTGCGTTGCTGGCCTTTGCTTCGCTGCTGCCATTCCTGGTGGCAGCGGGCACCTGTTACATCAAGTTTTCCATCGTGTTTGTCATCGTGCGCAACGCGTTGGGCTTGCAGCAGGTGCCGTCGAACATGGCCCTCAATGCGATCGCACTGATGCTCGCGATTTTCGTGATGACGCCGGTCATGAAGCAGGGTTACGGCTATTACAAGGACGAGCAGGTGGCTTTCACCGACATTGAGTCCGTGGTGAGTTTTGCCGAGAACGGCCTGGGTGGCTACAAGGACTATCTGCGCAAATACACCGATCCGGAACTGGCGCTGTTTTTCGAGCGGGCGCAAATGGCGCAGGATGAAACCGAAGCAAGCCTGCCTGACGATGAGGCGCTTGAGCCGTCGCTGTTCGCCTTGTTGCCGGCCTATGCGCTGAGTGAAATCAAAAGCGCGTTCAAGATCGGTTTCTATCTGTACCTGCCCTTCGTCATCGTCGATCTGGTGATCTCCAGCATCCTGCTGGCACTGGGCATGATGATGATGAGTCCGGTGATCATCTCGGTACCGATCAAACTGGTTTTGTTTGTGGCGCTGGATGGCTGGGCGCTGCTGTCTACCGGGCTGGTCAAGCAATACCTGACCCTGCTGACATAGGCGCGCGCGATGAACGATCTGGTTTATGCCGGCAACAAAACCCTGTACCTGATTCTGCTGATGGTCGCCTGGCCGATCATCGTCGCGACGGTGGTCGGGCTGGTGGTCGGTCTGGTTCAGACCGTCACTCAATTGCAGGAGCAAACGCTGCCCTTCGGCTTCAAATTGATGGCGGTCGCCGGGTGTCTGTTCCTGTTGTCCGGCTGGTACGGCGAGACCCTGCTGGATTTCAGCCGCGAAGTCATGCGCCTGGCGTTGAGTTAGGCCTATGACGGTGACACTGTTTTTCGATCTGTACGCGCTGATGGCCGCAGCGGTGCTGGGGGTCGCTCGGCTGGCTCCGATTTTCTTTATGTTGCCGTTCCTGAACAGTGGCGTGCTGACCGGTGCGCCGCGTCAGGCGGTCATCGTGCTGGTGGCGCTGGGGTTCTGGACGTACGTCGGCGTACCACTCCCCGCGCTCGATGGACTGGCGTTCTTTGGCCTGGTGTTGCGCGAGGCCGGTATCGGTGTGTTGCTGGGGTGCCTGTTGTGCTGGCCATTCTGGGTGCTGCACGCCATGGGCAACCTGATCGACAACCAGCGCGGTGCGATGCTCAGCAGCACGGTAGATCCGGCTAACGGCGTCGATACCTCGGAACTGGCGAATTTTCTGCAGCTGTTTGCAGCAGCGGTCTACCTCGAAGGCGGAGGCATGTTGTTGATGCTGGAGACCGTGGGCCACAGTTACCGCATCTGCGCGCCGGTAAATGGCTGTGTCGTGAACCTACCCTCGATCATCAGTTTGCTCGATGCCCTGGTCAGCAAGACATTGGTGATCAGCTCCCCGGTGGTTGCCACGTTGCTGATCAGCGAGGCGCTGCTGGGATTGCTGTCGCGCTATGCGCCGCAAATGAATGCCTTCTCGGTATCGCTCACGGTCAAGAGCCTGGTGGCGCTCGTGGTGTTGATGCTGTATTTCGGCGCGCATCTGCCGGATGAAATCCTGCGCATGGGGGTTAAATCCCACTCGTTGGAGCACTACCTGGAAGCGGAGGGCCGTGATGTCGTCCAGCGCCTCCAAGACTGAAAAGCCCACCAGTAAAAAGCTGCGCGATGCCGCGCGCAAGGGTCAGACCTTCAAGGCCAAGGACCTGGTGGTCACCTGCCTGACGATGTGTGGCATCACCTACATGGTGTTCAACAGCTCGCTGCTGGAAGTCATGGAGGTCTATCGGCGCATCATCGCCAGTGACTTTGATGCCGACCTGCAAAAGTACTCGGCGACGCTGGTGCTGGTGGGTCTGAAGGCGTTACTGCCCCTGCTGCTGGTGTGCGTCCTGACCAGCGCGTTACCCGCGTTGCTGCAAAGCGGTTTTGCGCTGGCCAGTGAAGCCTTGAAGCTCAATCTCGGCGCATTGAACCCGATCAATGGGTTCAAGAAACTGTTCAGCCTGCGCACGGTAAAGGACACCGTCAAGGCGCTGCTGTACCTGGGCAGTTTCGCCCTGGCGTTGTGGATAGTCTGGGTCACCCAACGGCAACTGCTGTTCGCCCAGTTGTATGCCCAGGCACCGGATCTGTTCGCGATCTGGGGGCGTTTACTGCTGGTACTGCTGCTGTCGTTTCTGGGGTGCGCGCTGCTGATCGTGGTACTTGATGCGCTCAGCGAATACTGGTTGTTCATGAAAGACCAGATGATGGACAAGGACGCAGTCAAGCGCGAACACAAGGAGCAGGACGGCAATCCGCAGATCAAAAGTCGCCGACGTGACTTGCACAGGGAGTTGCTGTCGGAACAGGTCAAGTCCGATGTGCGCAACTCGCGCATGATCATCGCTAACCCGACGCACATCGCAATCGGCGTGTACTTCCGTCCTGAAATCACCCTGCTGCCCTTCATCTCCCTGATGGAAACCAACCAGCGCGCGCTCGCCGTGCGGGCGTATGCCGAGGAGGTGGGTGTACCCGTCATCAACGACGTCGCTCTGGCACGACGGATCTTCAAAACCCACCAGCGTTACAGCTTCCTCCAGGTGCAGGAAGTCGAAGAAGTCCTGCGCCTGCTGATCTGGCTTGAACAGGTCGAACAAGCCTGATCCCACCCATTTTCCTTCCACCCGAACGCCGACATGAGCGCTATTTGGCAGCGTGCAGGCCGGCGCTTTGGCTCAATGCAGGCGTCAGCGGCGCTGACGTTTTTTCAGGAGTGTGGCTGATGAGTCGCGACAAACAACACGATGAACAAGTGGCGCTGCAGATCGTCGATGCAGTGCTGGCGGGCGCGCCGTTGAAGGACGTGCAGGGCATCAGTGATGAACACATGGATGGCTTGTATGCCTTTGCCTACCAGTTCTATGAGCAGGGGCGGCTGGACGATGCGGAAAAGTTCTTTCACTTCCTGTGCATCTACGACTTTTACAACAGCCATTACTGGATGGGCCTGGCCGCCGTGCACCAGCTCAAACACAACCATCAGAAAGCAATCGACCTGTACGCCATTGCGTTCGCTCAAGGCAAGAATGAGTACCGGCCAATGCTCTATACCGGCCAGTGTCAACTCGCTTTGGGCAGGGTCGGCAAAGCTCGGCTGTGTTTTGAGTATGTACTCGAGCAGGCCCCTGAAGACGATCTGCGAAAACAGGCCCAGGTCTATCTGGATGCCTTGAGTCGAATAGAAAAAGACTGTTCGGAGGACACTGAACATGAGTGAAATAAGAAGCACATCCATGCCGTTTTCAACAGGTGCACACGGACGTGCCGAGGCGTTTGAAATCTACGGGAAAGCTGCCAGTCAGGCGGCTAGAACGGTTGATTACCAGAAGGCCGGTCAAGAGGCACTGGCGGGTTTGATGTCGGTGAACTACGCGGGAGAGCATGGTTCCTCCGCCACGGTTTCGGGGCGCCCACAGCTTCATGCGCCACCTCCGAGAGCGGATGGCAACAAGCAGGAAACCAACGGTGACCTGTTCACGCTGTTGATGGCGATGATCAGTGAGTTGTTCAGCGAGGTTGACGTCAACAAACTGAAAAATCGCCTGTCAATGTTGCAAGCCATGGCCGGCGCGAAACAGCAAGGTCATGACAAGCTGAGCGCTGAATACCGGGCCGCTGTCGATGCGTTGGCGGCCGCAGAAGATGCCGTCGGCGGCAGTCAGGAAAAGCTTGAGAAACTGCGTGAGCGTGTACAGCACTTCCAGGGGCTGCTCAATGACAGTGAAGCTCGTCTGGCCGAACTTGATCCAGAGTCGCCGGAACATGAAAAAGAACTGGCGCTTCGCGATCTGCTCAAAGGCGATCTGGCGAGCCACACGCAGACCTTGCAAAAAGCCGTCGATGCACACGTGAAGCTGATCGAGAGCGCTAACGCTGCGGCAAAAACCTTGCAAGGCGCGACGGTAAAAGTGCAAGAAGCCGGGCTAGGTGGTCCTGCGATCAAAGAGGCGCAGGAAAAGGCACTGAGCAGCAGCGCGCAGGCATTGCTCAACCGATTGAAGATCATCGAGCTGTTGGGTGAGTCGGCGCAGAACAAGGAAGAACTTAATCAGGAGCTGTTCCTTGAGCTGCAAGCCAGGCTTCAGGAACACATGAAGCTGGAGTCGGATAAGTACCTGGAAGAGGTGCGCAAAGCCGAGGCCCTGCAAAAAACCATGGGCTGCATCGGTACCATTGTTGGCGCCTTGTTGACCGTTGCGACCATCGTCGCCGGTGTGCTTACGGCCAACCCGATGCTGATCGCGGTGGGCGTCATCGGTGCTGCGTTGATGATTGCCGATGCGGTGGTCAAGGAGAACACAGGGGTGTCGTTCATGGCCGAAGCCATGAAACCCCTGACCACCGTGATGCAGGAGGCCATCAAGCTGTTTACCGACCTCTACACCAGGCTCTTGATCGGCCTTGGTGTTGACCCTGAAACGGCGAAGGACATCGCGCAAATTGCCGGCATGATCCAGGGGATCGCCGCAACCTTGGCGGCCGTTGTGCTGGTGGCTATTGTCGGGGTTGCGGTGATCGGACCAATCGTCGGTGCAGTCGCTTCGAAACTGGCGTCAGTGGTTGCTCAGGCTGCGCCTGCGGCGATGCAGGCGCTCAAGCAAGTGGCATCGTCGTTGGGCAATACACTGACCCAGTTGCTGACGCAGCTGCGCAGCTTCATCAGTTCTGACCCTGTGGCCCTGGCTCGCTACGCGGCCAATCTTGAAATCGCCCAGGCGGTCACAGAGTTCGGCAGCGTGGCTGTACAGGGAGGGTTGCAGGTCGCCAGCGGCAATCATCAGGCCAAGGCCGCTGAGCATTTGGCAGATGTGCGGGTGCGCATGGCGATCAGCGAAGAAATCACCTCCTATCTGACTCGCCTGGTCGAGGACTATGGCACTTCGATGCGGGATAGAACCCGACAGATCGAACAGGTCTTTGCGGACATGCAGCGTAGCCATTCGGTCAATCTGCAAATGGTGCGTCACGTTTGAAATCAGAGATAGAAGGAGTTCGTCATGTTTTCGATTAGCGCTGCACAGCCTCCGGCTCAGACCAGGGAAATTGATCCGCTGGATGCGGGTCTCAACGAGCTGGTCGCCCAAGAGCAGCATTCGAAAGATCGCAAAAACATAGCGTTGAGTGACCCGGGGTTGCTTGAGGTCATCGCGAAGAACCAGATTCTTGAGACCCGCGGCGTCACCCCGACAGCGGCCCAACTGGAAAGCGCGATCAATGCTTACCCACCCTCGGCGTCCGATTGGCAAGACTTCGTCGCGGCCACACTCATACAAAAGGAAGAGGTGCGCGACAGCCTGGCGTTCGACCCCGGCGCCTGGGAGAAACACGCCAATGTATTGGTTGCCGCCATCATCGCGCTGAACATCGCACGGGTGACCAACGCCGAGCTGCGCGGGCACTTCAGCATCATGGCTGCCGATGCCGCCAAGTCTCAGGGTGCTGCCATTGTGGAGTCGGGAAAAGCGGCACTGTACAGCGCCATTACAGCCGCTGTGGTGTCCGGTGCAATCGCCGGCTTTGCCATGGTTAAAACCTTTCAGGGACAGAATCTCAAACATGCGGATATCAACCTGCATAAGCGCAACTCCCTGGATGCCAACACCATCGAGCGAGACTTGAAGCGCGATCGGGCGATCGATGAGTGGAATCCCGAGACAACTTACAAAATTCAGGTATTCGACGATTTCGGCAGGCCAAAAATCGTGGACTTCAAACCCCAGGGGTCTGTCCTGACACCTAAAGAGCAAGCCTGGTTTGACGCTGAAATCCTCAAGGCCCAGAAGGTCGGTCAGACGTCGGATTGGCTGAGCCAGATCGGCGCGAAAGGCATTGAAAAGAAACTCGAAATCGGTCGCGCGCTCAATGCGATGTCCATGAGCATGAGCCAGGTGGTGTCGAGCATCGTCCGCATGAAGGAGCACGCAGCGAGGGAAGAGGAGGTGCTGCAGCAAAGCGCGCAGAACACGCAGAAAAGCCTGAGCGATGAGGTCGGCCAGAAAGACTCGGCTGATGCGGCGTTGCTGCAAAAGTTGATGGACATGGTGATGCAGCTTTTCCAGTCCCGCATTGAAGTCATAGGGAAAGTCTGAGCATGAGAATACCTGATAACTTGCAGCCTCCCGGGCGCCCATTCAACGACTGCGGCGACGGAATGAACGCTGGCGCACCGGTTGAGCTACCGTCTGATGTTCCAGTGGGATTCACGCTTGCCCAATCGCTTGATCGATCGTTGGCAGTGCTCGCACGCCACCTTGAAAGCATGCTCAGGTGTCAGCCGAACATCATGAAAGTAGCGGTTGAACTGTTGAGTGGCGGTACGGCAGAAAGTGCAATTGCAGAGTTTGTTGAGCAGGTTGAGCTCAAGCGCATGCGATCTAAACTTTGGGCTCAGAAGTTTAGTGACTGCTGTTCGGTGATGAGGGGGGTGATCGGCACGCTAACAGATCAGCAGCATCAGCAGGTGGTACACGAGCAAAACCGTATCTTGAGTGAACTGCACAACATTCCCGATCCCGTTCCCGCAGAGGTGGCAGATGCATTTGATGCCATTATCAATTCGCCGAACGACTTCTTTGACAAGCTGCTTGAACTGATCAACCTGATCAAAAACGGTTATCTGGCCGGTTATGAGCACCTGATTAAGGCTTACTCGGATTTCTTTTCAGACTTCAATAAAGAAATCACTGCAAAGATGAAAGAGTGGATCGAGGGCGCGAATGACGGCAAAGAGGTCAAGCTGAATGCGGGTCAGATGCGCTCGGCGTTGCAGGCGCTTATTCAGAAGTACTCACATCCAAACCCGGCATCCGTATTGTTTCCGGCGCCTGGCATGGACGGAGCAACCAGAGAAGAAGCCGACAACTGGCGCAAGGCGCTGGGGCTTCCGGAAAGCTGCCTCAAGCGAAACGCCGATGGCACTTACAGTGTGGTCATGGACATGGCGCCCCTGACGGTCATGTTGGGCAGCCTCCCGACAAGTGGAACTTGGGTCACTTGGGACACTGCAAAATTTCAGGCATGGCAAACCGGATTTAATGCACAGGAAGAACGATTGAAAAACACGTTGCAGTCGTTCACGCAGAAGTATTCAAACGCCAATTCTTACCATGACAATTTCAACAAGACGCTGTCGTCGCACCTGAACCAGTTTGCCGACATGTTGAAGGCGATGTTGAATTTCTAAAGTGGTAGGTTGGCGTTAAAGAAGAAGATACTACTATTAACGTGAAGCATAATGTCTGCTCGTTTGAGTTGTTATTGTGCCTTTGTAATTTTTTTTTGCGGGTGTCGAGGATGCAGAAGAGTGATCAGGAAATCGAGCGGAAAGTAATTGAAATATTAAATGAGTGTTTTTTTGTGGGCCGGAACGCGATTGAGACAAACTCGCGTTTAGTGGAGGATTTATATATTGATTCTATGGGTATTGTGGAAATTATAATTAAGTTGAATGAAAAATTTTGTACGGAATTGCCACCTCTTGAAGTGGCACAGTGGTGTAGCGTTTCAGATATTTGTTTTTCTCTGATGGCGGATAGAGATAAGCGATGCAGATGAGGAGTCAACAAGAGTTAAAATATTTCGAGTAGATTGGTTGAGTTGTAAAAGATGTGGTTGGCTATTGGTGAGTGTTTTTTTACGGATACATGGATATGACACCTGCTGGGTTGTTAGTGCGAGAGATATGTGAATATTTAAATGTTGATGTTCATTCGAGTGATTTAGGGGTGGTCTTAATCGAAAAGGACGGGCAGCAATGGCGTATTGATGCTGCAGAAATTGGGCAGCGCCTAATTATTTCTAGTGACCTTACTACACTAGAGCTCGAAGGGTTTGCCGCTGATTACTATTTGAGTATGAATGCAAATTTGGAACTGATGAGAGGAGCTTGGATTGGGCTTGGTTTGGATAAGGTTTTAAGGTTGTATCATCAAGAGTCGCTGCAGGGTTTGATTGCTCCGCAAGTCGTTAAGATATTGGAGCGTTTGGTTGGGCTGCATCGGCATATCATTGAAAATAAAATTTGAAAATAACATTATTTAGAAGGTGGTGCGGTGCCAAATGCATTGAGGTCGACTGTTTATACTGCTGTTAATTTGAATTTTATTGGTAAGACGGAAAGTCTTGATGGTTCTCACGAGTTATTTGTGAGGAGTGAGCCTGGTTCACCAATAGCCGAATGTGCGCTGGAATTTCCAGAATTTGACATTACAGCAGATCATGTGAAATTTACCGCTGGATGGAAGTGTGTATCCTTTCTAAATTACGAGAGTAGCCTGCAAGAGAACGTGGGGGCTTCTTGTTTTAATATTCCTAGTCCTGGAACACGGGAAGTTTTTTTTCAAAAGATATTCAAGGACTCGGTATTTGATAGTCAAGGGGTTCGTAAAGAGATTGGATTTGAGATTCTGAAGCAGGCGCGGCAAGTCAGTCAGAGAATGGATTCTTATGTATCCACGAAAAATATTGTTGAAAACCAACTTTTTTGTATGGATTATCAAACGTTTCAAGGTTTGCCCTATCTGCATCCGCGTGACGAATCATACAAGTCTGTGCTGTCTGATAGTGAAAAGGATATTAACGTTTTTCTTCCGGGATACGCTACTGGCGACAGATATACTTTGATCTCTGCAGCCCTTATCGAGCCTCGTCTGAAAATATCTATTGGCTATAGCGAAAATAATCAATCTGAAAAAGTCAGTGCGGAAGAGGCAGTGGCTGTCATAAAAGAAGCGTTGCTGGCAAATGGTGAGCCGTACCCTGATGAGCGCATCTCATTACTTTCTTATAACGGACCCAGTCTAAAAAATGCTAGAGAAAGCCTCGATGAAGCTGCGACGCGCGAACATTTTTTATATCAGTCTGGTTATTCATCTCCATTGGCAGACTCAAAAAATGTGGATGCGCATATGTTCCATATATCCGTTACTACGGAAATTTTGAATCGTTATTTTAGTGGTGAGAGTGAGTTTGATAAGCAGAGTAAGCATTTAGATATTCGCCAAAAACTTCATGCGTTGGTATCTCCTGAGGACAAGGCAATTATTAATAGGCTTGCAGATGATGTGGTTGAGAGTCAAGGTATTAAAAAAGGTTCGATAGCGTTATGGGTTGCTGATCGTGAATATGCAAATGAACGAGAGGCGGAAGCAATTTCCAGACCCGCCATGTTCGAATTGATTGCAGATGCGTTTGAACAAAGTGGTCGTGATGTTTATTTTATTGCTGATACTTATTTTAATAATGAAAAAAAGAATGATGGGGCCGAGGTGGTAGTTAATCGACAACCGTATCGCCCTACCTCGAGACCTCATGTTGGGCGGTTTTGGGCGGCTGAAATCGACGGAGAACGCTTGTTGGCGCCGAGGCAAAATCAGTGGTACTTCATGGATCGCCTGTTGCAAACTATTGGTGGGGGGCTGGTAGGTATACGAAGTGGGGCATTAGAGCCATTTGCGCTTATGGGGCATAATATAGTTTATCTTGAGCATAAAGGGATGTTCACACCTGAGAGGCACGCCAGTTGGCAGGGTAATATTCCATATAATCGGTTGATAATAACAAATACAGTTGGTTATTTAGAAGGCAATACTGAGTTGAAGCTGAGAAACCTTATTCAGCAAAATCTTTCTCGTGTGGTGGTTGAAAGAGACAAAACTGATACAGGCAGGGAACTCGCTCGGCGCACTGAACAGGAGATTGGTTCTATTATGGATGATATTCATGATGGCCAGATAAGTAGAAAAGAAATGCAGTTGCTGGTGACCATGGCCAAGACGGGCGACACGGCTATAGGTGCTGCCAAAAAAATATGGCCAGAGCATGTCGCGCTGTGCGTAAAACAATAGTCGAAGTTTTAATATTGCATTTGAACTTGTAAGGAGAACACGTGGCGTCGTAGTTAGGCGCCATGAGCATCGGTTTCTATTTAGCTGTGTCGCACTCAGCTCCGGAAACCGGCAAGTAATAGGTCCTACGAAGACAGTCGCTTTTGCCTACGCCTTTATAAGGTTTTTCCTACTTATTCATCCCGCTCGACTTCCTATAGTCCCGTCGCTTGTCATCACCAAGCCTGGCGACGCTCAGGCTTGATCGCGATTCAGTACTTTCTATAGAGATTCTCCGCGTATGGACAGTGCAACTGATCAAACGCCGTTCAGGTCGTTCGTTTTTGGCCAATGGCTGCTGCAAAGCGATGGAACGCTGATGCAAGAAGGTAAAGGAATACACGTCCCTCCCAAAGAACTGAGTGTGCTGCGGCTGCTGCTCGGATCGGCCGGCACGGTGATCAGTAAGGATCATCTGCTGGATGCCGTATGGCCCGAGGCCGATGCTGCCGAGGAGTCGTTGACGCGTTGCATTTACGCATTGCGCAAGTTGCTCGAGAAAAACAAGGGCTTCATTGCCACGGTCTACGGTCAGGGTTACAGGTTCAGTTGTCCTGTGGTTGAGCTCCGGTCACCTGACGAGTCGGCACTCGCGGCGCCGTCGCTCGCGGTTCTGCCCTTTCGTGGCATGGACGAGGGTGACGCCCTGGACTTGCAAGAGGCGATGATTCGGCAGTTTTCTTCGATTTTCGACACCGTTGTACGGGTTATGCCAGCCAGCCTGACGGCGGCTTATGACTATCCCGTTGACGCGCAATACCTGGTGTCGCGGTTATCCCCGGATTATTACTTGAGCGGCCGCTGTATTCGCCAGGGTGAGTTGGGCCAATGGTCGATCGAGCTGATTCGTGGCGGTGATCATGCGCTGATTCATGGGCAGGTTTTAGAGGGCGGTGGCCTGGATACGCATCTGGGGGAGTTGGCCTGCCAAATTGCGCAGCGATTGCCCGGAGTACGCATTGTGGGCACGGCTTGTACATCGTACCCGGCTGCAGTGGCCTACCTGAACGGTGTGTGCAGTGTGCAGCGGCACACCCCTCAAAGCCTGCGCGACGCGATCGTGCAGTTTCGGCAGTGCTTGCAGTTGACGAGTCGCTATACGCCGCCTCTTTGTGGGTTGGCTGATGCCTGGTTGGGGCAGGCAATGCTGGGGGTCTGTGAGCAGGAACTCGCAGTCGAAGAGTCGGAGTCGGCCATCTCCAAAGCGTTGTTACTGGACCCTTGTTGCACGCAAGCCTTGTCTCGTCTTGCCCTGCTCACCAGTTTGCGTGGTTGCGAGGATGCGGCGCAGGTGCTGTTCCGTCGATGCTTGCTGGCCTCCGATCAGGCAGACATTCATTACTTTCACGCCTGGCATCACTGGTTCTGGCGGCGTAACGATCAAGCGACCCTGTGCATTGAAAAGTGCTTGCGGCTGGACCCCGATTGCGTGCGGGCGCAGGTCCTGCAAGTGCGTATCGCGATGACAGGCAACCCGCAAAACGCGGCGCTGATGGCACGCCAGCGTCTGCAGCAAGGCGCATCGGGGCATCCCTTGCTGGTGATGTTGCATGCGGCGACATTGGCGTATTTCGGTCAGTACGAGGCCGCCTGGTATGAGCTTGAACGGGCCGCATTAACTGACATCGCGGTCGGCGAGCAAGGTTTGGCCGCCTGGAACGTACTCTTTGGGGTCAACCCGCTCACTGCGCGCAATCAGTATGCGAACTGGCTGCGTTCGGCGCGCTCTCGAACGGTCGCTGTGTTGCCTTTGCCGCTATGGCCTGGCGGGGTGGAGGGAGCGTTGGTCTCACCACGCTGGAGATCGTTGCAGCGGCAAACACCGGTCTCCAATTCTCCTGTACGGCAGGTGGCTTCGTTCGGCAGTGGAATGCGTCAGGCATGACATGGCAGCGAGCAATAGGTTTGTTGGTGTTTACCTGTCTTGGGATCGGGCAGGCGCACGCGTTCTGTTGGGGGAGGGCCGGTCAGTTGCACGGGATCGAGCCCGAACTGCTTCAGGCCATTGCCGACGTGGAATCGCAGCAACGCGCAGACGCGATGAACACCAATGCCGACGGTAGTCGCGATATCGGGCTGATGCAGATTAACAGCTGGCACTTGCCTCGTTTGCATACCCAAGGGATTACCGAGCAGCGGTTGCTGGATGAGCCCTGCCTCTCGGTTGAAGTAGGCGCTTCGGTGCTGGCCGGTTTTATTTCCCGATACGGCTACAACTGGACTGCCGTCGGCGCGTACAACGCCGGCAATGCTCCGGACCGCCAGACAGAACGCCTTCGCTACGCGCAAAAGGTTTGGCAGCGTTATCAGGTGTTGACTCGCAAGGTCGCCGCCACAGGCGTGGAAGGGTAATTCTGATCGAGAGCATTCGCGATCAGCAGAATTCGATCAGGATCATCCAGCTTGATGTTTTTAGGATGGGGGCTCACTCACGGTCTGGAGTCTGAATGGTGACGGATATGCCGGTTCCCCCATTGCAACCTTGTGTGCTTCGGATTTTGAACGGTCCGTTGCAAGGGTGCGAGTTCCCGATCAGTGAGCCACGCACTTTGTTCATCGTCGCACCGCTGAACCTTCTGGGAGACGCGAAATGCCCGGTCAGCGTGCCAGCGGATGCGATCTTCGTTCCTCTGGAACACGGAGGATGCAATTTCGAAGTGCTGCTGGATGAAAGCGGCGTGCAGGTGCGACTGCTCGATGAGTCGGCACAAGCGCGGCACCTTGTTTTTCAGCGCAGCGAACACGTGGGCGGTTTGCACATAGGTTTACATGCGCACGATCAGCGTTGGGAGCCTGAGCATGTTGCTTTACAGCCTGGCCCCTTGCATCAGGACGTCGCTCGTCGGTGGCCGCGAAAAACCTTCGTGAAATGGCTCAGTGGCGGGTTGGCGCTGAGCTTGCTGGTGGCCTCGGTCGGCGTGTGGTCGGTACCGGTGCACGCCCCCGAAACCGATGTACGCCAACTCATCGCCGGCGCCAGCGCCGAGGTTGAGGTCGTGCATGGGCGCGACAAAACGGTGTACGTCTTTGTGGCTTCCGAACGGGACGCTGGCTGGAGCCGGCAGGTGCTGATGCGCAATAACCTGCTGAGCGCCAAAGTGCTGGTGATGGATCAGGAGCGTCGTCGGCTGGAGAAGCTGCTGGTCGACCATGATCCGCAACTGGCCTGGCACTCACTGGACCTGAAGAACCCCTCGATTCCGCGGCTGCTGGTCAGTGCGCAGCGCAATGTGCGCTCGCCTGATGCTCAAACACGGTTGCTTGAGGTCGTGCTCCAGGCGGCGCCCTATGCCCGGGATGTGGCGGTGCAGATGCAGGATGACCATTTGCTGGCCGATCTCGCCGAACAGGGTTTGCAACGTCTGTCGCTGGGGTTCAACCGTGTTGAGTACGGTGACAGTGTCACGTTCGCCGTCGCAGGCAACTTGCAGGATTCCGAGTTGGCGGCGGCGCGCCACTACGTCGACGGGTTTTACCGGCAATGGGGTGATCGCTACGTGCACTTCACTGTCGAGCTCAAAGACGATTCGCTCAAGGGCAAGTCGTTCCAGACCGGCCCTCAGGGCTTCATCAAGACGACTTCATCGTCTTGGCATTTTCCGACAAAACTGTAGAAGGTGATTTATGGCTGGCCCTGGTATCGACTTCCCGATTCAATTCCCCGATGACTTCCTTGGTCGTCAAGCCGAAGCATTCGAAAACGGTGCAAAGACCCTCAAAGAGGCGCTGGATGCAGCGCTGGTTGACCTCGAGAACGACGCGTCCGATCCAGGAAAACTCGCGGCTTACCAAGCGGCGTTTTCCTCCTATACCGTGTTCCGAAACGCCCAGACCAACACGATCAAGGGCTTCAAAGATATCGACATGGCGATCATCCAGGCGGCTCGCTGATTTTTCCCGACGGGTCATCGCCGCCTGGCGATGGCCATTTTTGATGAGTGTCGTGCATGTCTATCCAAAGCCTCTCTTCTTCTTTTGTCGAACGGACCGCAATCACCGAATTGCGCGGCCCTCAGGAAGGTCCGACGGTGTCCCTGGAAAGTCGTTTACTCGACGCCTTCGCCAGTTCCGCGGTGACCAGTGGGCAGGAGGTTTCTTCGATCAACCGGCTGATTGAGAGCCCTGATATCACCAGCCCTGAAGCGTTGGCCCGGCTGCAGGAACAAATGGGGCAGTACAACGTGGACATCAATTTACTCAACGTTCTGGTGCGCAAAGCCGTGAGTACGGCCGAAACGCTGTTGCGCGCGTCATGAAGGCAGGCGCGCTGCTGATGTTGATATGCCTGGCGCTGGTGGGGTGTCGTCAGCCCAGCCTGCTTGAAGGGCTTGACCAGCAACAAGCAAACGAAGTGCTTTCGGTGCTACAGCGCAACAACATTACGGCGACCAAAGTGGACGCTGGCAAAGCCGGCTACTCGGTGAAAATCAACAAGGTCGACTTTTCGGCGGCCGTCGACTTGCTCAACCTCTATTCATTACCCTCCAGACCTCGCATGCAAGTAGCGGAAATGTTCCCCAGTGACTCGCTGGTGGCTTCCCCTCGAGCCGAGAAAGCCCGGCTTTACTCAGCGTTGGAGCAGCGGATCGAACAGTCGCTGGGGGTTCTGGACGGGGTGGTGTCGGCGCGGGTGCATGTCAGTTACGACCTGGATGCCGGAGAAGGAGGGCGGAAGGCTGCGCCCATTCATCTCTCCGCCGTGGCGGTTCATGAGCGAGATGTCGAGCCGCAATTGTTGATCTCTGACATCAAGCGCTTCCTGAAAAACAGCTTTGCCGGCGTTGAGTACGAAAACATATCAGTGGTCCTGACTAAACGTTCGCCGACACAGCATGTCGCGCCGCTAGTGAGTGCGGCAGTGAGTGATTCGCGCTGGTTGTGGGTCATGGCTTTTGTAGCCGTGCTGTTTTTTATCGGTGCGGGTGTATTCGGGTATCGGCAGTTGAATGGAGTGATCCGTGACGTCAAGCGCTGAGCGTTGGCAGCGGATTCTCACCGAACCGCTGGATTACCTGCACGCGCAGCGGCTGACTGTTCCTTCGGGTTTCGAGGCAGCTGATGCCCGACGGGTAATCAATCAGATCCTGTTTGAAGGACTTCCGCAGGCAGGTCCGTGGCCCGCGATGCCGCAGACCGCTATCGCGCACATGTGGATTCGGCAGTGGCGACAACTGCCCCGAATCGCTTCGTTGATGGGGGCCTGGCGGCTGTTCCCCCAGCTGGCGCGAGGCGGTGCTTTGCAGCATTTGCCGAGGTCGTTGCGCACCTTCGCCAGTTGCAATCCTGGCGCTCGCGTCAGCCTGCCGATCCCGTCTTCGGCCTCGCCGATCCAGCAGGTTGAAGCTGCCGGTTTCAACGCATTGTCAGGTTGGTCGGCTGACCTGCCGCTGCCGTTGTTCGATCGGCTGGCTTTGCAGTTTTCTCCACAGGTGGTTGACCTGCACAAGCAATGGCCTGTCGCGAAACCCGACCCGACCCTTTTCTTTTTGGCGGTGCAGCATGCTCGACTCCATCCGAACCCTGACTGATCTGCCCTGTTCGAGTGAGGCACGCATGGCGCGCGAAGACATCGTGGCGGCCCGACAGCGTCGTGTCCTGGCTGACCAGGCTCGGGGCTGGGCTCGAGAGTGCGTTGATCAGGCTCGCGATCAGGCCGAAGCGGTCCGTGCCGAGGCCTTTCATCAGGGTTACGCCGAGGGTGTAATGCGCGCGGCGCAAGACCTGGCGAGGGGGCTGCTCGAATCGCAATCGCTGGGCGAGCAGCTGCGCAGGGATCTCGCTCAGGCTTCTCGCCAGCTGCTCGGCGATCTGCTGAGTCGCGGCGAATGGCTGGACGAGATGCTCGCACGCTGGCTGGCGAATCAAGCGAGCCACACAGACCAGGTTTTGCAGGTGCTGGTACCCCTGCGCTGCAAACCTCAAGGCAGTGATCTGCGCCAGCGGTTGCAGGCCATTTGGCCCGGCGCGTTGGTGCTTGAGTATCAACCGCAAGAGCGGTATGTGGTGCGCCTTGCCGATCAGTTGCTCGAGTTCGATATCGAGAAGACGTGCCAGCGATTGCACCCCAGGTTGTTGTCCCTTTTGGAAAGCTTGCCAGCGTCGGTGCGTGCCCTCGACGACGCGTCGATCCAGCGACTCAATGATTTGTGCAGGGGTTTTGGAGCGGGGACACGATGAGTATCGACGCGATCGTGGGCTCACGAAATGTTCAGAACAGCGGTATTGGCGAAGTTGAAACGCTGGAGTCACGTGTGTTGCGTACCAATCCGGACATTGCCGGAGGAAGGCGCCCGGACCCCGAGTTTGACCGGCTCTACCATCAGCTGCTCAGCATGGAAGGGCAGGGTGAGAAGGCGATCTATGACTACTTGAGGTCGTTACGGGGAGAGGACGGCGTCACGCCTGCTTATCCCAGTGCCAAAGCGCTTTTGGCGGTGACGCTTCAGGTGTTGGTCAAGCTGAAAGAGGAAGGGCTGGAAAAGACCCAGCTGTTCAAGGAAATCAAGGGCGCCAACGGGTTGGCGTTCGCTATGGATGTATTCGTCAAGAGCTACATGCGTGATGTGTTCCAGCCGATGGAAGACGATGCGTGGGAGAAGAGTGAGTGGTGAGGGGGGGCCGAATGGCCCGGGAAAGTACTTCTTAAAATAGAGAGATCACAATGTTAAATTCGGTTAGCGGGTCGACAGGAACTATCTTTAAAGCCTCTGAAGGCGTTGAAACCGCCGCCATCAACCCGATTCGCAGCCAATTGATAGACGCGCTTGACTTAGCGTGTCCGAACTTCGAACTGAGCGCTTTGGGCACTTCAAGGCAAATCGGAATCGGGATGCAGGTGCTTGATCGCGCGGTGCAGAGTCAGTTAAACATTTGCCAGGCAGATCTGGGCGAAACAGCGCAACGTCTTGCGGATGACATCAAACTCTTCATTCAAGGAGACTTGCCATCGCAATCGCAGCACGAGGATTTGTTTGTGCGAGCTGCCGAATTAAACAGGGCGGATATTCAGCAAACCCCTGTAAGCCGAATGGAATCGTTTCTTGGCGCGGCTTTAGAGTCGCTTGGGAGCGCTAGGGAGCCATTACTCAATCTGCTTAACATCACCGCTCGTACAGGCCTGATCGTCGCGGCGACCACGGTGCTGCGCCAGGTCGCCAGTTATTACATTGAGCAAGCCATTCAGGAAGGCGACTCGCCCCAAGCCTCCCAGGCATGGGCCGTCGCAGCCGTCACAATGATCGGTCCGGCAATGAGCCTGATGGGGGCGATACGCGACGAACGTGCCGGAACCGCAAACCTGCAAACCCGGCTTGGGCGAGTCTGTATGGCCAGCATCACCATGGGCTCGTTGATTGCGGCGCATTTGACCGGTGCATCTTCCTCCATGCTCACCAGCGCAATTGCAACGAATGTGTACACCGTCGCTCGAGATGTCACGAATGCGTTCTTTTCTTTGCAGAGCAATGCCGGCGACGCCACGACGAGCGCTACTGCGGTAACGACGGTGTCCTACGGGGCCGTGCAGTTTCTGCTGGCGGAGGTCGGTGCCCTGATGCCACCAAGTGGTGCCGGACGGTTTTCGGCCGACCTCGGTTACAGTTTGGGAGCGGATGTAATTCAGGGTGGCCTCAACGCGGCAGGCGCGGTCATTGACGATTTCATTTTCATCCTGTGCCGAAGCTGGCCCTTGCTGTCCCCGACAGCGGGTCTGGATTCAGCATTGTCGGATCCGGAGTCCTTGCAGCGCAGTGTCCTGGAAGTACGCGCGGGAGCACGCTTGCCTTCACGTGAACAGCTGGCTGATGCTCTTCTGAACGTCAATGCGTCCCGAACATCAGCCTTTCAGGCGATCAATCTTGTTGTCGGGGCGGTGGCAGTCGAATTGGCGCTTTCCGACTATGGTGAAACCAGTCAGGGCCATATCTTGAATATCTGCCTGATGGGAATGCTGATGCTGATCTACTTTCCGTTTATCTGGACGTGTTCACAGCGCAGTGACCGGAGCTGGTCACCTGAACAACTGAGGGAGCAGCCTACGCCATAGCGCTCTCTTGTTTGGGGTGGATCGGGCGCTCGTTTGATGCAGTCCCTCGCGCACGCCCCTCCACCCCGGCTATAATCGCCGCCACTTTCCCCAGCCCAGAGTCAAACCCGCCCATGTACACCCTGGCCCGTCAGCTGTTGTTCAAACTCTCCCCGGAAACCTCCCACGATCTGTCCCTGGACCTGATCGGTGCCGGCGGACGTCTGGGGCTTAACGGCTTGCTGTGCAAGGCTCCGGCGAAAAAACCGGTAACGGTCATGGGGCTGGATTTCCCGAACCCGGTGGGGCTGGCGGCTGGCCTGGACAAGAACGGCGCGGCCATCGACGGTTTTGCCCAGTTGGGTTTTGGTTTCGTCGAAATCGGCACCATCACTCCGCGTGCGCAGCCGGGCAATCCGAAACCACGGATTTTCCGTCTGCCGGAAGCCGAGGCGATCATCAATCGCATGGGGTTCAACAACCTTGGCGTCGATCATCTGTTGGCCCGTGTGGCGGCGGCGAAGTACAAGGGTGTGCTGGGCATCAACATCGGCAAGAACTTCGATACCCCGGTTGAACGGGCCGTCGATGACTACCTGATCTGCCTGGACAAGGTCTACGCCCACGCCAGTTACATCACCGTTAACGTCAGCTCGCCCAATACGCCGGGCCTGCGCAGCCTTCAGTTCGGTGATTCGCTCAAGCAATTGCTGGCCGATCTGGCCACACGCCGGGCTGAGCTGGCGCTGCGTCACGGCAAGCATGTGCCGCTGGCGATCAAGATCGCGCCGGACATGACCGACGAAGAAACCGTTCAGGTTGCGCAAGCGTTGATCGAAACCGGAATGGACGCCGTCATCGCGACCAACACCACCCTGAGCCGCGTTGGCGTCGAAGGCATGGAACATGGTGACGAGGCGGGCGGTCTGTCTGGCGCACCGGTACGTGAGAAGAGCACCCACACCGTGAAGGTACTGGCGGCGGAATTGGCCGGTCGTTTGCCGATCATCGCCGCAGGCGGCATCACCGAAGGCAAGCACGCGGCAGAGAAAATCGCCGCGGGTGCGAGTTTGGTGCAGATCTACTCGGGTTTCATCTATAAAGGCCCGGCATTGATTCGTGAGTCGGTGGATGCGATCGCTGCTTTGCGTTGATCCTTGTGGCGCTGGTTTGGTGAGGGGATTTATTTGTGGTTACGGTTAATTTGCAGGCATAAAAAAGGGCTCCTCGAGGGAGCCCCTGGGCCGGAGCCCGCCGCCCGGATGGGGCGTGCGTGGTTAAGGTGTTCAGTAATCAGATTGTCGTGTCGGAGTGTTAAGCCCTGTAAATTAGCCGACGGCGTGAAGTTCGTTGAGTCTGTGGATTCCCGCAGTGCCGGTCATACCGTCCCAGTTGTCGCCGCGTCCTTCTCGCCAGCCGTTAATCCAGGCTTGGCGTACTGACGGTAGAGTAAATGGGCAAAGCTCACGGGATTTGCCACCAACGCCATATTGATATCCGCGCAAAAATGCTCTTTCCAACGGATCACGCTTAAGTCTTCTCATAGGGTGTTGCCCTCACTTGTTGACTGTATTTATCGCGTCGACCTCTATTGAGGTCTGGCAGAAAAAACTCCTGCCGTTGGGGGCTCGCTGCCGGCGTCGCGAGCCAAGTTGTTGACGTCGTTGCGGCGTCAACCTGTGTTGAGTTCTAACCAATGCGTCACATCGAGGGAATGATCGTTTTGTCATAAGGACGTAACCATTAAGGTGGTATAGCCATAAGTAACGCGATGTTTACACGCGTTTATTGACCAAACCCCGGTATGATCGGCCCCGCGCAGGATGACGGTGCTAATCCTTTAACGAGAACGCCTCGCGTTGCGATGAGGCATTATTCGACGAAGGGTCACCTTATGACATTTTGTTTCCCCAACTTTTTTACCTGTCTTTGCATCTAAGCTCTTTTAACCGAGCAGCAAGGGTGGGACGGCACACCTTCGTGCCACGCGGGCGTTCTTTTAGAAAAACGCCTGATTGAAAACCGGACCGGCAATGCGTTGCCCGTTCACTCGCCAAAGGCTTTGAAATTCCAATGTCCGACCAATTTGAAATCTTCCTCACTTGCCCAAAAGGCCTTGAAGGCCTGCTTATCGAGGAAGCCGTCGGGCTTGGCCTTGAAGAAGCACGTGAACACACCTCTG
>Ga0247812_10000337_pt1 | contig 36090 bp, 32 predicted proteins | sample UWRJL149409B1_FD_178011 | JGI IMG/M metagenome (GOLD analysis project Ga0247812, IMG submission 178011) | Plant litter microbial communities from Arlington Agricultural Research Station in Wisconsin, United States - UWRJ-L149-409B-1 | ecosystem: Environmental > Terrestrial > Plant litter >...
TACAAAAAACCTGTGTTTACTATTAATCCTAAAAATACATTTTTAGTAAAATATAAAGGAGAAGGAAAATGGAACTAACCTACAAAACTATCATGAACAAAATACCGTTTTTACTACTGTTAATTTGCTTTTTTACCAATTGCAGCAAAGATTCTAATGGCGATGATCCCACTACTTACAACTATTTCTACCCTACTGACGAAGCTTCGATAACAGCGGCTCAAATTGGGGACGGAACTGGAACTTTAGATCCGAAAGGAATCGCGATTGCTAACGAAAAATTATATGTCGCTAATGGCAATGTCCTTGAGGTTTTTAACGCGGTAACTTTGGCACATATCAAAACCATTACCGAATATAAAAAAGGAACTACCACTACTCCGTTGACCGAAATCACTTCTGTTGCTGTTGATAAAGGCCGAATTTATATTGGAAGCCGTGAGTCAAGACTTTTTGTAATGGACGAAAATACAAATGCCGGAATCAGCATTGTTGGGAACGGCCAATGGTGGCAGACTTTTGTACACGTTTTTGGCGTTGTGGTAAAAGACGGATTGGTTTTCGTGAAAGAAAAAGAAACCTCGATTAAAGTTTTTGAAACTTCTCAAATTACAGAAACCAGCGATTGGAATTTAAAACCGATCGCGAAACTGAATACTTTAAATGGTTTTGACCAGTTGTATTCACTTGATGTTGAAGGCGAAAATTTAGTCGTTGCCGGAAGAGATGCAAAAAGTTATTTGTATTACAATATTGCAGGTATCAGAGCCAATGCGGCAAGCTCACTTACTGAACCTATAAAACCGGTAACGTCGACTATGGTAACTAAACCAATTGCTGTAAGTTTTACCAGTGACTGGGCTGTTACGTCTGAAAATAACGGAAACACCAATTATTTAAGACTTTATCCTAAAGCAGATTTTATGGCTCGTAACTACACGGCAAGCGTAAATGCTACTGATGTTTTAGGACAAAATCCTTTTGGAAGCATTGTAGGTGTTGCACAACTTAACGATCGTATCTTTTTATCGGATAATACCAATAAAAAGATTAGAGTTATTAAGCTTAATAAATCTGTGATTGAGGAACAAAATTAGAAAATTCCAATTTTTGAAGTCCTAAATTCCAAATTTTAAAAAAGCTAAAATCTCAAGTTCCTTCATTGGAATTTGGGATTTTTTTATTGGAATTTGGAATTCTTTTATTCGTGAAATTCTTTGTCTATTGAACGCAGATGATACGGATTCGCTAAAGCGAAAACGCGGATTTAAAACGGATTTTTTATCTTTTTGGATTTATTTTTTTTATGGAGATTTATTCTCATTTTATAACTCAATATTATCATCCTGAGCGAAGTCGAAGGACACGCAAGAAGCTCTACAAAGATTCTCGATTTTTGGCTAATTTATAGTGTGATTTCTCCTCCGTCAAATGACAAGATTGCGAATAAATTCCGCGTAAATCCGTTTAATCCGTACAATCCGCGGGCCATTCAAAACAAATTAATCCAAAAAAAAGCTTGTCTTCAACAGACAAGCTTTCTTATTCTCAAACGAAAAACTCGCTTAGATCTTTACTTCTTTCGCAGCAGCATCTTTCGATTTCACTAACTGATTCACTCTCCAAATAAAAAATATGGAACAAAGTGTAATAATCGCAATTACGTATCCTAAAATATCATAATTTTCAAGCGGAGCTGTTTTTGTTTTCTGATGGACAATATATCCCGCACAAACTGCTGCAATTCCGCCTGCAATTTGTTGTAAGGAGGATGATATCGACATATAAGCGCCACGATCTTCCAATCCCGGAATAGCGGTATTTAGTGTTGTTGCAGGAATCATTCGGCTCATAATTCCCATAAACAAAATCATATTGACCACTACGATTTCCCATAGCGGAATAGGATTTAGGTTGGTATAAATTAAAATCATAATGATCGAAAGTATAGAACCTGCGGCAAACAATTTGAACTTGCTTATTTTATCACTTAACTTTCCGACCAAAGGCATGATAAAAAGAACTGAAAGTCCGGTAAAGAAAAATACCATTGGCAATTCTAATTGGCTAATTTTAATATTATTGACTAAAAAAGCACTTCCGAAAGGCTGTAACATAAATCCTCCAACCGAAAGAAAGGCAATAGAAGCAAAACCTATCTGATATTGTTTGTTGCTTAGCGTATGCCAAAGATGCAAAAACGGACTCTTATCTGATTGTACTTCAAGATGTTTGACAATGGGCTGCATTTGGGTGATAATCGCAATCAGAATCAGGACGCCTAAAACGGCAATCATGATAAAGGCCGAATGCCATCCCCAATTGTTAGCGAAATACAAACCAACTGGAATTCCTAAAATCTGACTGGTAGCAAAAGCCATTTGTATAAAACCCATCACACGGCCTCTTTGGTGAATGACAAATAAATCGGTTACGATGGCTAAAGATACTGAGCCAATTACACCACCAAAAAGTCCGGTAACAATTCTTGCCATAAGCAACATCATATAACTCGATGAAAGTGCGCAGAAAACGGTACCAATAATGAATCCTGTATAAAAGAAAATCAATAATTTTTTTCGGTCGAATTTGTCTGCAAAACCCGCTGCTAATAATCCGGAGATTCCGGCACTAAACGCGTAAGCCGAAACGGCAAAACCAAAGTTTGAAGTGGTCATGTCGAGTGTTTTCATTAAGATATCTCCCAGCGGAGAAATGACCATAAAATCAAGAATTACAGTAAACTGCAAAAGTGCCAGAATGGCGATAATGATTTTTTGGTTAAAAGTAAAAGCGGGGCTGTCCCCTGATGTTTTTTCCATATAAAGTGGTTATTTTTTATTAATTTAATTCCTGGCATTCATGACCAAATTCGTTGATCATACCAATGATTGTTTCGGGTTTTAGTACCGAAGAAACAACGCGAAGTACACAATCGACATCTTCGTGATCGATACTCCATTGCTGTATATCCTGATGCTCATCGAGCGTTTTACGCAGCTGGCAAGCCGGATCTACAGTGGCAATATTTGTTTTAAAAACGTGTATGGTATTTAAATCAGTTTCCATAATTTTTCATGGTTTTAAAGCTTTTATGGTTCGGCTAAAAGCTTCTTTCATAATTTCATTGGTAAGCTTAAATGGCTTTCCTCCCATACTCTTACCCTCAGTATGCAAGTTCAACAGCGTGTATAAAGGTCCGTAGGCGACAGACCAAAAAGCTTCAAATGTCATAGGAACCAGTTCTTTATTACGTAGTCCGTTATCTATGAACTCTTTCATAATCATTCTAAAATCTGCAAACTCTTTAATAGAATCCAGAATAATTTCTGAGTGAGGCGAATGTTTGACGATTTCAAAAAAAGCAACTTCCTTGGGGTATTTCATGGTAAATGCCGCGCGGTTTTCCCATTGCTTCCATAATCCTTCTTCAAACGACATTTGAGGCGAAAAGTTTTTTACCGTACTGGTAAAAAATTTAAGTGCCGTAACAGCACCTATTTTTTGTATTAAATCATCTTTGTCTTTATAATAAATGTATAAGGTTCCAACAGAAATGGAACAGGCTTTTGCCAGTTTATTCATGCTGAATCCCTGAAATCCGTCGCGTACGATTTGATCAATTGCAGTTGTAATGACCAGCTTCTCTTTGTCAATATCCCGAATTCTCATGCTTTTTTTTGGCAAAGATAAAACAATAAATGAATGAACATTCTTTTATTAATTATTTTTTTTTAAATTATTTTAATGAAGAAAAATAACGGGATTTCAGATTCAGATTTAAATACTCTTGATATGAAAAACATAGTCAACGGTTTCAACTGTTGTGACACAATACATTTATCGTGTTTCATTATTTTGATATGGTATTTCGATGCGTTATTTCGATACGTTTCCCGTGGTTGAAACCACGGGCTATGTTGAAATACGATAAGTTAAGATTTCAAGAAATAGCGCCAAAGTTTGTAATTGCGAGGAACGAGAAATCTCCGTAAGTAGCTCGACAATGAATGTTCACCACAATCTTGTTATCCTGACGCAGGAAGGATCACACTAGAAACTCGACAATGAAAATCAACAATCTTTGTCGAGTTTGTGTGTGATTTCTCTCTTCGGTTGAAATGACAAAAATGCGCAGATCAACTTTGAACACATGTGATTTCTTCTGTGAAATGACAAACTAAACCAAAATATTCTTATGAAAATGAGTGCCCTAGCCCCGATAGAAGTGGAAATCCTTTTTCTGGCTTCTTTAGCCAGGAAAAGATTGGAACGGATAGCGGGATTAGCTCCTGAAAAAAATATAAATCAAATGTGTTTTTCAAGATATACAACTTTGACCAAATTAGAACCACACGTAATTTAAAATCTCCTGTTTATAAAAAATCATTTTAATCCTTTAATCAGTGGCTAAAAAAAACATCTCACTTTATTCCATAAAAAAACTCCTGCTCAGATGAACAGGAGTTTCAAAAACAAATCTAATTTCAATTTCTAATCTAATTCTAATATTTAATTTTTATGCTAAACCACGTGTCAACCAACCTCTTTTATTGGCAGTAACAATGGCGTATGGTGTAATCCAGAATAAGCTAAAGGTGTAAAAAACACTGTATGAATACGCCCAAAGTGAATCTGAAAAATTATATCTTTTTGCGTAAAACAAAACCGGAAAGCTTGATACGATTAAGATTCCTAAAAATGTTGAACTTAAAAACAATAGTGGATGAATGGCGATAAAAAAGAACATGAAAAGCATGAACGGATATGCCATAACGATTCTTAATGCCTGGTTCAGCCATAAAAGTCTTGAACCAAATTTAGATCCTTCTCTAAAATCTGTGAAAACATATTTTGCCATTGCAATGTTTTCACGCACATTACTTCTACTCCATCTGATAAACATTTTATATAATCCGGTGTATTCTTCAGGAACGTTTGTTAGTACATACGCATTTCGCTGAAACAATACGTGTTGACCTTGTTTTAAAATCATATTGGTCATGGCGCGATCTTCACCAATGTCTGATGGCTGTCCCATAAAAGTCTGGTTGATCCATTCGTCAAGACAAGCGAAAACGGCTGTTTTTCTGTAAGCTGCCGCTGCTCCCGGAGTACAAAGAACCGAACCTAATTTGCTTTCGGCAGAACGCATGAATTCAAAACTCATTACGAAACTTACATTCAGCATTTTTGGTAAGATTGCTTTTTTGCTGTTCAAAACATGAACGTTTCCTGCTACTGCTCCACATTTTTCGTCTACCACAAACGGACTAACTAAATTACGTAGCGTATCTTTTTTTACGATTGAATCACTGTCTACCGTTACAAAAATTTCTCCGGTTCCTAATTCAAATCCGCGGTAAAGGGCGTGACGTTTTCCTGCGTTTGCCGGTTGTTGAAAAATCGTTAAACGATCTCCTAATTTTATTTTAGCCTGTTGCATCCAGTACCAGGTATCATCTTTACTTCCGTCATCAACGGCTAATATTTCTAGTTTATGTGCAGGGAAATCACTGTCGGCCAAACTCAATAAAGTATCCCAAACCAGTTTTCCTTCGTTATACGCAGGAACGATTACGGTAACTGTTGGTAACATTTCATCCGAAACGGATTCGATTGGTTTGTATTTAAAAAACAGGTATAAATTGTACAGGAAAACTCCTGTCTGAAAGAAAAACAACAATCCCGCAATGATCAAAAATGGTAATCCCCAATTTGAGTTCAGACGCTCAATCTGAAACTGATCGAAGTCATCCTGCATATGATAAACAGAATAAGCTCCAACAAACATTAAGATAAAAGTACTTACGAGCACAAATAATCCAAACTTACTTTTAGTGCGCTTGTTTACTTTTTTTGTTGTTGCATGATCATTACTAATACGAAAAATGGAACTGTTTAAGGCTTGTTCGTTATTAAGATCTGATTTCGAGGTATAAAATTGTTCTGATGTTAAGGTTTCACTTTTCATATGACACTACTTTTTGATTGCTTGCTATGGGCTTTTAGTTTATTTGCTTTCCCCTCGATTCGTTATTTTCATTTATCGAAAGGAATATCTACGTTATCCCATTTTGCAAGCGTTGTGCCATTATGTGTTTTAACTGGTTTTGAGTTGTTTAGCGGTTTTAGTAATTTGGAGAGTGTGTAATTATTATACGTTTTTGGGATACAGTATACAGTTTTTGTTGGGGATTTGGGAGGTTTTTCGTTTGAGGTTTTGTTGTGCCCGGGAGGGCTTGAAGTTTTATTATAACGCTTTCTGAGATTTATTATTGTTATGCTGAGGAAGTTGAAGGATTTTTGGGATTTTGAATTTAAAATTTTGGAATTTAATTTTTAGGAGCTATTTCCAGCCATCTGCTATATCTTTTCCTTGCTAAAGGAGCAAGAAAAAGGATGACGCTTCTGTCTGGGCTAGGGGTTTTGGGGTTATGAGATTTTTTTTGATAAGATCAATCGTTATAAATCTTTCAATAAACGAAAAGTAAAATTATTATCATTAAATATTAGATCTATTTGTCTGCTTTATGGTTTTCCTTATTCATCTTAATTAAATATTCGATACTTTAGCAATCCGATTATTTTTTGTAGGAAAGCATAAACAGTCTCGGAATATAAAGAATATAGCGACGAATTTCATGGAAGAATAGCTTAATATGAACACGGGAGAAATACTTATATATCAAAATCAGAAAGGCAATATTAAAATCGATGTACGACTTGAAGAAGAAATGGTTTGGTTAACTCAAGACCAAATGGCACAATTATTTGGAAAAGCCAAATCTACCATTAACGAACATATTAAAAACTTTTTTGAAGAAGGAGAACTTCAGGAAAGCTTGTCTATGCACAAATTCGGAATTTCCGAATTTCAGCAAAAATCACCTAATTATTACAATCTGGATGTCATAATTTCTGTAGGTTACAGAGTAAAATCGCTTCAGGGAACGCAATTTCGGATTTGGGCAACCCAACGATTAAAAGAATATATCGTTAAGGGTTTTGCATTGAACGATGATCGTTTTAAATCAGGTAATACAATGAATTACTTTAGCGAATTGCAACAACGCATTCGTGAAATTCGAATATCTGAAAAGTTTTTCTACCAAAAAATAAAAGATATTTATACCACAAGTATTGATTATGATGCAAAAGATGAAAAAACAGTTTCATTTTTCAAAATTGTACAAAACAAATTCCTTTGGGCAATCTCTCAAAACACAGCCGCTGAATTAGTATATCGCAGAGTTGGTGCCTCTTTACCATTATTAGGAATGCAGTCTTTTGATAAAAAAGAAGCCAAAGCAGTTCAGAAAACAGATGTTAGCATTGCCAAAAATTACCTTAATGAGGATGAAATAAAACTTCTAGGGTTATTGGTAGAGCAATACTTAGCATTTGCGGAGACGATGGCGCAACAGCAAACGCCCATGTACATGAAAGATTGAGCAGAACGTCTTGACAGTATTTGCAACTCAACGGAAGAGAATTGTTGTCGCATGCAGGAAAAATTAGTCATCAAATAGCTTTGGATAAATCTACTCAGGAATTTGAAAAATTTAAAGAAAGCAGGAAAACAATAGAGATCGAACAAAGTTTGAAGGAAATTGAAGCTGATATTAAACGATTGAAAAAATGATAGCTTCGAATAATTAATAAACATTCAAAAATAACAACATGCCGATATTTAAAGTACAGGATAATAAATTTATAAAACTACCTTCAACAACTTTTGAGATGGAAAAAATTTATGAAGTAAAAGATTTTCAAAAATACCTATCAAATTCAATTGAAGTAATTGACAACGATTTGTTAGTAATTTCAACAGAATTTAGTGATTGGGAAGACAGTAAAAGAAGTATTGATATTCTTTGTATTGATGTTGATGGTAATTTAGTCGTAATTGAAATCAAACGAACTCAAGATGGAGGTCATATGGAATTGCAATCAATTAGATATTCAGCTATGATTGCTAATATGAAATTTGATAAAGCTGTAAAAACATATGAAGCCTACTTAAAAAAGATTAATTCTCAAATTGATGCAGAAACTAAACTTTTAAACTTCTTAGGATGGACTGACATCAAGGTAGATGAATTTGCACAGGAAGTAAAAATAATATTAATTTCATCAGATTTTTCAATTGAAGTAACAACATCAGTACTATGGTTAAATGAAAAAGAACTCGATATTAGGTGTATAAAAGTTAAACTTCAAAAAGATGATGAAAATGTATATTTTGACATTCAACAAATTATTCCTTTACCTGAATCGACAGATTATCAAATAAAACTTAAAGAAAAAGCTGCCGAAGAAAGATTGATACGAACTGAGAATAAAAGAGAACAATCAATTGTTTCTAAATTATTTGATAGCAATAAACTTTACATTGGTCAAAAAATTATTTTAAAACCTGCAATTGAACAAAATGTGGCTAAAGAATTAGTAACTGCGACAATAACAAGACGTGGAAAAAAATGTTTAAAACTAGAAAGTGATGACAATATTTATTCATTTAGCAACTTAAGGGGAGTTCTCGTTAAAAGATATAATTTACAAAATGTAAAGCCAGAATGGGGATTTACTCTTAGAAATGACTGGATGGTTGAAAGTGGTAAAACTTTAGCCGAACTAGAAAACAATTAAAATAATGGAAATCATGGTGCGCTAAATTTCCGAATTTCGTGTCGGTTTCTATGGCAATTAAGGAAAAAAGGCTTAAATAGATCTATATGGATCATAGCAATATGCAAGAAGTTAGAAGACTTCACACAGCGTACATATTTTAAGAAGAGTATTTTATTAATGAGATGACTCCGATCACGTTATTTATTTTAATCATATTAAATTAATTCAAAACTAGATTAATCTATTCTGATAATGATTTAACAAGTAGAAATCCTTAAATAGAAAAGATAATTCTTGCATATTTTATCAACGTAAAAAATTTATTCGTCCCTTATAAAATTTTGAGATATTTAGATAATTGGTATATACTTTTCTTTACAATAATTTTCTAGTTCACTATCGCTAACAAAATAACCATCACAAACTCATTAAGTTCTTTTTCTGCGCCAGAAATATATTTTTCACTAGCTGTCATTAATTTTTCAGTTTGATCAATAAACCTTTCAAACTCTTTATTCATTTTGCAAAGTTTATCAATTGTCTTAAAATCCAAATCGCGAAAAACTGAAGGATAAAGAATTTTACCCAACTATGCGAAGTCTCCTGACTTTGCATTTTTATTAATTAGTTCTCATAAAAACTTAACCTCTATAAGTCTCCCGACTTTTCACGAAATCGTCTTTAGAATAATAATCTTTTTCTACACAAATCTTAATCTTTTTGTGGGTGCTAAGTCAGAGACATTCACAGCTACTAAGATGAAGACTTCGCAGAGCGGACAATTGTTTTCATTAGAAGTTCTTGTAATTAAGACACATGTAAACATACCATATATTACTTTAAATTCTTTTATTAAAAACATTATCGAAATATTAATTTATCATTCGATATTATTAATGTAAGTTTATTAGAATATTTTTTTATTTAGAACTAAGCAAAAGTTTCATGAATTTATTATTCTATTAAATTCTTTTAGGAATGGTATCCGAATAAAATTTTTATCATAGAAAGGATTACTGCTAACTATATCATAATATTGATCAACGGTGAAGCCTAGCCTTTGAATAGTATCGAACTGTTGATTAATAAAATCTCTAGATTCATTACCAAGTAAATTAGCTTTATGTATTTCACTTACCTTGAACAGTCTTTCCCAATTTTCTATTTCCACTTCATAACCTGTAAGTGAATATTGAATATTTATATCATCTTTGGAAAGATTTGTAATATCATTATTTGTAATAGCTACAGATACATTTATCATATCATAAGCCGTTGAATAGGGATAAAAAGCTTTATATTTTTTTAAAGTATAAATTTTCTTTCCATTTTTTATCTTTGATGTAATCTTAAATAGAGTGTCTTTTTGTGTTTTATACTTTGAATTACAGATATCGCAAATTGGCGCGAGGTTCTTAAAATTAATGGACGAAAAAGGATATTGACTAATTGGGAAGTAATGATCTAATGCTCCCACGGGTTTTTGATGTTTATTTAACATAGTTCCAACACCACAACAATTGCATACAGTTTCATTTCCAACGATATCTTTGTAAAAATCGCTTTTCCTTCCATATATTGAATAAAATGGCTGAAGATCTATTACATACTTATAAAGTCTACCGAACATTTTTTGTAATTCATTTGAAAGTTTTAAATCTATTTTATTAATTTCTCTGTAAGTAATAGCTTTATTTATTCCACAACAGAGATGTTCAATATTATTATTAAGATGAACGGCACTCCTTAATAATTTTAAATGGCTTTTGTCAAGTTTTTTACAAATAGCGAATAAGACAACTAAAGAATCATATAAATATTCATTTTTAGTGTTTTGTATAATACCCCTATACTTATCATCAATAAGATCATTTGTATATATAGCATTACCTTCTAAAATTCTATTATTAAAAATAATTTCTAAGAATAGATAATTTACAAAAGATTGCCCTTTTGATATAGTCTGATATTTATAAATGAAAGGTTTAAGCATATTTTAGGGTCTATATTTATTTTTCATTTTATTTATAAACAATAATTTCTCAACAGAATCACCTATTTTAGAATTTAATGTCTGTAAAGCTTCATTATAGTCATTTTCTTCGAAAAGTTTTTCGAGTTTTTGAATTTCATCATTTGAGAAATGCCCAATTGTTTGATTGTTATTGAATATTTTTGATGTAATTAAGCCTATAGATGTGCCAAAAGTGTTAAAATCTGGAATCATGGGTTGTTCACCTTTTTTAAAAACTATTACCTTGTCTGGAAAACAATCAGATATAATAAAAGGAGAATGTGAAGTAATAAATATATCCCGCATTAAATCATTAGCCCCATTTTTACTTAAGCTTTCTTTTAGGAGGCTAATAAATTTTGAGCGCCATTCAGGATTGAAATGAGTTTCAGGTTCATCGAGTAAAAATAATGCACTTTTGTTCTGCAACATTAAACATATACCCATAGTGTGTAAAAACTGATGTTCACCATCTGAAAATGCTTTCAATAGCATTTTGTCATCTGAATTACCCTTTTTTAGTTTGAATAAATTAAAATGAAAAACATGTTCAATTTCTTTAGGAGCTGGTATTTTATACATTGCATATAAACTATCAGAACTATAGATTTCCTCTTTTAGTTTATTATCCAAAACTCGTAAATTTAGAAGTGACAAGACTTGAAAAGCTTTGAATAAACTTAACGGATTCTTAAAGTGTTTTTCGAAAGCATTTTTTGTTTTATTATTAAAATAAAAATCTAAATACTCGAATTTTACGTTATCCTTTTCATCTCCGAAATTATGTCTTTCAACATAACTTATTGTTGCACATTTTCTCAATTTATCTATTGTATCCTTTACAAGGGGCAATAAATAATTTATTTCAGGTTTCTCTTCTGGAACGTATAATTTGTGGTTATTGATAACTAATCTAAAACTATGTAATTTCTCAATGTCTAATTGTTTTTTTAAGGGACTTAATGTTTCTTCATTTTGTAATAAGAAATTAGCCAATAAAATTGCTTGACTTGAATGGTAGTCCATGTAAGTTAGGCTACTTTCTGGTTTTTTATCCAATTCATAATCTGCATTTTCTTTTAAATGATATAAATATTCATCGAATTGAAGTAATCGTGATTTCACAAAAGGCAAACTTAAAATTTCATTTTCCCCAGAAGAATATCCAATGACCATTTCGGGAAGGAAGCTTCTTATAGATGTTGTTACATCCTGAAACTTTATAGATTCATCAAGATTCTTAGTAATACTTATTTTAGGAGAACTATTTTCATCCTTTTTTATTATTACTCGATTGTAATCTTCAAATGAATTTCTATTTGCATCTCTAGCTATAATATAATATTCAAGTTCATAAGCCTCTACCTCTGACTGAGACCGATCAAATTTAATTCTCAAAAAGTCCGAATAATTCTCATTCAATGTACAGCATTCTAAATGATAGAAAATATTGGCTAAAGCTTCTAAAATATTGGATTTTCCGCTACCATTTAATCCTGCAAAGCAGAATGGATGAAATTTTTCCCATTCTTTATTAGGTTCGTCATCCCTAAAACGAACTTCGAATCCTTCAAATAGGCTTCTAAACTTTTTATTTATTTTTAAGCTTACTAGTTTCATTTAACACTTATATTTGTTTTTTCTCCATCAAATGATTGAATTATTACGTTTTCATCTAGCAATTCAAAAAGTTTGTTCCTTGCATTATTATAACTATCAACATCATTTAATTTATTTTCTGAAAACAAATTAATTAGATACTGTAATCTATCTTTATTACCTTTTAAATCATTAAGAACCAAGGATTTAATTAATTCATCAAAAATTAATTCTTCTTTAATTTCTACGTCTTCATTAAATGATTTGTGTAGAATTGACTGAAAAAGTTGTTCTAAAATTAATAATGATTTTTGGATTTTATTTTTCTGACTATTTAAATCCAGATAAAATTTTTCAAACTGCTCTTGTAATTTTAAATCTTTACTAATTGGAATTTTTATTTCTCTTAATTTACTTAAACTAATTTCTTTAAATGTCGAACCCTTAATATCTTTATTTAGTAAAAATTTAAATCCCTCACTTGATAGTAATTGAAATAATACATATTTATTTACAATTTTTTCATTGGGTGAAATTATTGCGGTACCTCTTGATAAATTTACACCATCTAGGTCTTCATCAATTAATGCAACATCACCAATAGTGGCTCTAATTGTCATTATAATGTCTCCAAAAGAACATTTTGTCCTCTCAAATTTATTAGCAATTTCATGAGACGTTCTCAATAAATTATCAGCATTTATAACGCCATTTTTTATATCTCCAGATCTTAAATATCGTACTCCATTTTCAATATTTGGACCCGCTTGTACGATCCCATATGTTATAATTTTGCCTTTTTTCGTTAAATCTTTGAGCTTTTTTAAAGGAAATTTTTTCGTGTTATTTACTGCATCTCCAAACATTTTTAGAAACGTTGATTTAGTTAAATCATCTAAAATCTTAATTATTCGGACTTTAATATCTATTAAATTTTGAATTTGATCAAGTTGTGCTATTAAATCCCTTTGAACATCTTTTTGCTTTGGAAACGTTATGGCAATATTCTTAAAAACTTTATTGTTTAAAATTGAAATAATTGATTTATTTGCTTTGAAATTTAATAATCCTTGGTTCTTAACTACCCAATAATAAAATAGATCCGGATATATGAAATTTTCATCAATTTCAATACCTGAAAGCTGTTGGTTACAAGCCATTGGCTTTTTAATTATACATGCTTTACCTATCTCGCCAATAGTTGAAATAATTATTGTGTTTTCTTTAAATGTGAAAGCTTCATTTTCAACTAAAGCAAGTTCTGATATAGTTTTTTCAGTAAAGTTTAATATTTTTTGTCCTTTCAAATCAGAAGTTGTAATCCAAGGAATATCGCCTTCAAAATAAAGTTTTTCTTTAGTTGAAGGTGTTTTACCTGTTTTAATTGATATCGCAATATCATTGATTTTATAATTAACAAACTCCATTATTTAAAATCTTTAATTAAATTATTTAAGCCGATTGTAGCTTCATTATTTAATCTTTCAAGTAATTCAAATAATTTACTTGGTTCTTCATAATTTTGTTGTTCATAAACATATTCTTTATATAAATTATAATTTAGTTCTAACCCATTTTCTACAATTTCTGAAATAGGAACAGAAAAATGAACTTTTTTCCTGTCTTTTTGTGGCTTTGTATTCCTTAATTTAAACTCTTCTTTTACTAATGGTAGAGGAAAATCATCATTAATCTTTTTTCGATTTGTATCTAATGTATAGCCATCTGAATCCATTCCATAAAACCAAACATTTTTAGTATGATATACTTCACTATCAAATTCTTTTTTAGTAAAAATTAAAATTGACGTTTTTACTGCTGTATAAGGATTAAAAACGCCACTTGGCAACGAAATAACTGCCTGTAGGTCACAATCTTTGAGTATTAACTCTCTAGTTCGCCTGTATGCTTTCCCAGAGTTAAATAAAACACCTTCTGGAATAATAACGGCAGCTTTACCTTCTTTTTTAAGCATGAAAACAATTCTTTCTAAAAACAAAAGTTCGGTTTGAAGAGGCGTCGCTTTTATTGCATCTTGCTTAATTGTATATATACGATTAAGATTCTCACTTATATTCTTACTATTAACTTTTGCCGCAAAAGGGGGATTAGCTAATATGTATGAATATATCTCTTTGCCAGGAATACTTTTTTCGATTGTTTTACTATGTTTTTTTTTATTAGATTCTATTTTTATATTACCACTTAAAACAGCATCCTTAAGTTTTTCTAAATAAATCTTTTGTTCATACTCTTCATAAGCACTTGATAACGTGTTAAGATTATTAACATTAGGTTTTAAAACTCCGTGCATCATTAAATTCATCATTCCAATACGAACCATGTTGTCAGATATGTCAAAGCCAACAAAAGTGTTTTCGTGAAGCTTTTTTCTTTCTTGCTCTGATAATTCTTCACCCGTCAGAGCTTTTTCAAGCTTGTTATCCTCATCTAAAATCTTTTCTTTGGAATTTTCTTTAAGAATGTACTGAAAAGCCCCAACAAGAAAACCTGATGAACCACTTGTTACATCGCATATTTTGGTATTTTCATCCTCCATTTTTGGGTCTAGCAATTCTACAATTAATTGAATAATATGTCTTGGTGTTCTAAATTGCCCGTTTTTTCCTGCTTCGTTCGTAGCCTTTAATAAATATTCGAAAACATCACCTTGAATATCTTGAAAATGCTGTCCTTTTAATTCTTCTTCGCTAATTTTCTGATAAATCTCATCAATGAACTGAATAGAGTCCTCAATCAATGAAGGTGTTTCTATTTCAAAGTTTGCTTTTAGCATTGCCATTGCAAAAGGTTCGTTCTCATCAGCTAAGCTAGTTTTTATATATTCAAAAACTTGATTGATTCTGATTTTTAAATCTTGCCCTTTTAATTCGTTATAGTTACTCCATTTGTAGCTTTCATTTACTTGAGGATGAAACACCTCTAGTCTTTTCATGAAAAGCAAGTAAGATATTTGTTCTATTGCTTTAATTGGATTAGAAAGACCTCCAGCCCATAATCTGTCCCATAGAAGTTGTATTTTATTTTTTATTTCCGATGTTAACATATTTCTTTTATTCTTTTTGTATTATTTTAAGAGAAAAATTAAATTATTTCTAAAGTATTTAGTCTCTCATAATTTTAAAGTTATTTCTTCACGAACCAATTTATATATCTAATTTACCCAAATACTAATTTTCTTAAAACCACCTTTTATTTATTATTAAAATTTAGGTATAAATATATTGTTTTAAAATTTACTCCATTATATAAAATGCGATTAATTTAGACTTATACCAGATCTAAATCCTTAAACATTTAGAATTTAATTAGTAGAAAAAAAATAAATTCAAAATCCCCCCTACTCCTCATACATCTCCATCCACAACCTAGTCTCCTCCAAATCCAACTCCTTCTCAATCTTCCTGAAAATCTCTTCATTTACAGAACCTGATTTATGCATCGATTCAAGTTTATTGCGTTCCACATTCAAAAGATCGATTTGTAGCTTGGTGAAGTCGTTGAAAATCTCGCCGCCCATTATATTTCCTTTTCCGAAGAAATTGGCTGGGAGTTCGGTTTTTTGGAGGCGGTTGAATTTTACCTCGTATTTACTTTTGATGTTGTGCAGCAAGTCATCGTTGAGTAACGAGAAATTATCTTCTATATGCGTAATGGTTTGCGAAACGATGATATTTCTTATTTCATATTCTTCGGCGATTATTGAATACTTTTCAATTTTTAGTTTTTTGATTAGCCAGGGTAATGTTAGTCCCTGAATGACCAAAGTCGAAAGGATGACACAAAACACCAGATAAATGATGAGGTTTCGTAATGGGAATGCCTCCGTTTCGTTCATCATTAGCGGAAGCGCCAAAGCAGCCGCCATCGACACCACGCCACGCATTCCGGACCAGCCGAAAACAATCATGTTCCTGAAATCGAATTCTTCTTGCAAACGGATTTTTTTACTGATATATCTTGGCAGCAATGTCGCCGGAATCACCCATAAAAAACGCACCAAAATCACCACCAAACTTACCGAAGCGCCCCAAATAAACAAAGACCAACCGGAGTAATCCCCGATACCTTCGATAATTTGTCGCAATTGCAATCCTATTAAGATGAAGATCAATCCGTTTAGAATATTCGTTAGAACACTCCAGATTGTTCCCGTCATGATTCGGCTTTCGTGGGTGAAAATCGTTCCTGATCTCGCCGAAAGAAAAAGTCCGGTTGCGACTACAGCCAAAACTCCCGAAGCTTCAAAATGTTCGGCAATTAAATACGATGCAAAAGGCGTTAGTAAAGTTAAAGTCGCTTCGATTACCTCATCGCAAACAAACTTTTTATGAATAAAACTCATGATATAGCCTACGCCCAAACCTATACCGATTCCTAAAACCGACATGATAACAAAGTTCAGTCCCGCTTGCCAGAGTACAAAATTTCCGGCAGTAATAGCAGTCAAAGCATATTTGTAAGCGACAAGTCCACTCGCATCATTCACCAGACTTTCACCTTCGAGAATTGCAATTAATCTTGGGTGCAATCCCAACCCTTTTGTAATAGAAGTAGCCGAAACCGCATCAGGAGGCGAAACGATCGCGCCCAGTAAAAAAGCTAACGGCCAGGAGATATCATCTATCAGCATATGTGCCGCAACAGCCACAGCCACAGTGGTAAAAAGTACCAAACCTACAGCCGCCAAAGTAATGGGACGAATGGTTTGTTTAAAATCTGACCAGCTCGTGTACCACGCCGCGTGATACAAAAGCGGCGGCAAGAAGACAATAAACACCACTTCGGGACTTAAGGCAATGACCGGAAGTCCCGGAATTACACTAATGATTACGCCGCAAAGTACCAGCACAATCGGAATGGGGAAATTGTATTTTTTACTGATGAGGCTCAAAAAAGCAACACCAAATAGTAACATGATAATTACGGTAATATTTTCCATTTTTTGATTGTTTTGGTAATTCTGGTATTTAGAGTACGAATATAATATTTTTAATTTTTCTTTTTTTAGCCACAGATTAAAAGGATTAAAATGATTTTTTCTTTTGAGTGTGGTTAGTTTTTGCACGCAGATTTGGCAGATTGAGCAGATTTTATTTTCTGGTTTGTGTATTGGTCTATGTGTAAAACTATGTCTCTTTAACTTTTGAAACTTTGTCAAAGTTTTAAACTTTGACAAAGTTGCCGCACAATAAATCCTTTTAATCTGTGGCAAAAAAAAGAAAAATTAAAAATATTAAACTCAACCCCGCAAAACCTCTTTTAACCAAATTTTATCATACTTTCCATCATAAATAACCCAAAAAAAATTACATTTGACCCTTAAATTCATTGCCTTATATTATGATTCAGAAAAGAAATTTTATTGGTTTACTGACCTTGTTAGCTGTCTTTTTTTACGCGCCGTTAACCTATTCACAAACCAAAGCGGCTACAACTGAAACTGCACCGGTTAAAGCTGATACTACTCCGCCTAAACCCCAAACCAAATCGAAACTTTTTGAAGAAAGTGCTACCGATAGCGATTATTTGATGGCGATCGAAAAAGCAGGAGAAGTTTTGGAATCTGCTCATAATGATACCGAATTTGACGGAAACAGTCATCGTTTGTTTGGAGAAATTAAAAGAACGCAAGGAAAACTCGATCTTATTCTGGTCAGCTTAAAAGGGGCAAACCCTAATGTGCGTAACCAGCAAATGTACCGTATTGTGCTCAAAGAAATCGAACAGGAACTTGACGAACAAAATACGGCAATTAATTCCCGAAATCTGGCGCTTGAAAAAATCAAAGGCAGGGTAATTGATTTGCGCAAGGATAAAACTTTAATGGGACTTTTGAAAGATACCATTAAACGCCAGCAATTTAAAAAAGAATTTGCCAATCTTAAAGAAAGATACCTGAGCACAGACAGTTTAATGAACAAAAATCAGGGCATTTTAAATACCAATAAAAGACTTACCGTAGAACGAAAAATTGCCGTTTCGAATGCGCTAATTACCGTAGAAGGTAAATTGGAACAATCCGGAATAAGCATGCTCAGAAAAGAATATCCTGCTTTATGGAGTATCAGCGATTCTACTTCTAAAAAATTAGTCGGAAAAAACATCAGGGCCAAAATAATTATCGAAGAAAATGTCGCTTCGTACTATTTGAGTTATAAAGCAGGCGCATTGATCTTTTTGGTATTATTAATGGGATTATTGGGCTGGTACATTTTCCGTAATTTAAAATACCTTAAAAATAACGGCCACGAAGAACATTTATCAGAATTTAACTTTAAATATATCAATAACGGCATCATCGTTCCAGTTGCTGTAGTAGGCCTTAACATTGCGGTAGTGAGTAATTTGTATGCTCCGGCAATGTTTATAGAACTTATTCAGCTTGCTCTTTTGGGACTTATTACGATTCTCTTCAAAGACAATTGGTCAAAAGTGGCGATGCGCAATTGGCTGTTGCTTTTAGTTTTATTTTTCGTATTGTGTTTCCTTGATTTATTTATTGCCGTTGGGTTTATACAACGCTGCGCTTTTATTATCATCAATATTTTGGGTGTTCGTTATGGATTCGTTCAAATTAAAACACTAAAAGATCAGCTTTACTACAAAGGATTTTTTAAATGGGCAACGATCATTTTTATTGGTCTGAATGTGCTGGCAATCCTTAATAATCTTTTTGGAAGAGTTTCTCTTGCCAATATGTTAAGCATAACTGCTTTTATATCGCTTACTCAAATTGTTGCACTAAGTGTACTTTTGAAAATAATTTTGGAAATTATCCTTTTACAAATTTATACGACGCGTGTAAAACGTGGTATCGAAAAGATTTTTGATTACGAAAGCTTGTCTGAAACACTCAAAAAACCTTTCATTATCGTGATTAGTTATATGTGGATTGTGGTGATTGCAGCTAATTTAAACATTTGGGAATCTTTACGTACGGGTTTAAATTCATTATTAAGTCATCCCAATACCATCGGAAGTATCACTTTTACGCTTGGAAACATTGTATTGTTTTTTATCATTATCTGGGTTGCGCATTTATTGCAGAATTATGTAGCGTACTTTTTTGGTGAAGTTGATGATGAAAACGAAGAAAACATCAACAAAAAGCAACATTCTAAATTATTGATCACGAGACTTGTGGTTTTAATTTGCGGTTACCTTTTGGCCGTTGCTGCATCCGGAATGCCTTTAGACAAACTGAGTATTTTACTGGGAGCTTTGGGTGTTGGTGTCGGACTTGGACTTCAGAGTGTGGTGAACAATTTCGTTTCGGGGATTATTTTGATTTTTGATAAACCCATACAAATTGGAGACGTAATCAATATTAGTTCAGAATCCGGGCGAGTAAAATCGATGGGACTGCGTACCACCAAAATCAACTCGGCAAACGGTGCGGAAATTATTATACCAAATGGTAATTTATTGTCGCAAAACATTACGAACTGGACGTATACTGATAATTTTAAACTGGTAGAAATTGCTGCAGAAGTCAGCGGAGATGTTATGCCGGAAGACATTAATGCCTTAATATTATCCTCTCTTGAAAGCATGGATTTGGTAAACAATACAAAACCTCCGCATATTTATTACACTGCAATTGCCGATGAAAAATTCAAACTGCAAATAAAATTCTGGTGCAGTATTTACCGTACCGAAGAAACTATCAGCAGTGCGCGTCAGGTACTTTTTAGCAATTTTAAAGCTAAAGGTTTAACCATCTCAACATAATATTTACAAACTAATATTAATCAAGATTCTATATTAAAATCCGTTAAATTAAATTTTTGACGGATTTTTTTTGAGGTTAATTTCCGTGATAAGCAGATAGTAACAATTGTTGTACAATGTAAACTCTTTTTTTATTTTTATAATTCATTAAAAAAGAACCTATAAAAAACCGTAAACCATTAATTTTAAAAACAATACCCGAAATTCACAAATTATTGATTTAGAATCTAAAGCGTTAAATTTATCGGTATAGTACTGATTAATAGTAATAAAATTAGTTCTATCTTAGCAGAATTAAATCGATTTTGAATTAAATATGATCTCTAATTAAGAGAAAGACAGTTCAAAACAGGATAATGCAAAAAAGTAAAATGTGAATTGAATTGCTGAAAAAGTAAAAAATTTATAATATTCAAAATGATTAAACAGAATTACAATTTATTGCTGGCGGATGATGATGAAGATGATTGCGATTTTTTTAAAGAAGCACTGGATGAATTAACGCTTCCCGTATCTCTCGTAACTGTTAATGATGGCGTGCAGCTTATGGATTTTTTAGCAGATCATTCCAGAGACAATTTACCGGACCTGCTTTTTCTGGATCTTAATATGCCCCGAAAAAATGGTTCTGAATGTCTAAAAGAAATAAAAGAAAGCGAAAATCTCAAAAACCTTCCGGTGATTATTTTTTCTACTTCGCTGGACAATGCAATTGTCGACGTGATGTATGCAAAAGGTGCAACGTATTACATTCGTAAACCCGGCGAATTTTCTCAATTAAAAAAAGTAATCGAAAATGCCCTTATTTTGGCGTCCGAAAATAATTTCAGGCAACCGTTAAGAGAGCAATTTATACTCCAACCCTAATTCGTTTCCAGAATGAGTTTTACAGATCATAAACATTATTTTCTATCCGATGGTGGCGAAATGGGCAAATTGATACGCGCTAAAGATTGGAGTACAACGTCTTTAGGCGATCCTGAAAACTGGCCGCAAAGCCTTAAAACCATTGTGGCCCTAATGCTCAACAATCCCTTTGGAATGTTAGTGGTTTGGGGGGACGATTATACCCAAATATACAACGATACTTACAGCCAAATTCTGGGTTCAAAACATCCTAAAGCTTTAGGGATTAGTTCTCAAACCACATTTTCAGAAGTTTGGGATATCCTTGCTCCTATGTTTCATGATGTAATGAATGGAAGTTCTGTTAGTTTTCCTGATTTTAAGCTCACATTAGACAGAAATGGATATGATGAAGATTGTTATTTTGATTTCTCGTACAGCCCCATTAAAAAAGAAGATGGTGTTGTAGGCGGTCTTCTGGTTACGGTAATCGAAACTACAGAAAAAGTAAGGGCAACTGCAGCTCTTAAAGAAAGTAATCACAGATTTAGAAACAACATCATGCAGGCTCCCGTAGCCATGTGTGTTATGAGAGGACCAAATCATGTTGTAGAAATTGCCAACGATCAGATGATTCAGCTATGGGGAGTCGAAGCGAGTGAAATTATTAACAAACCTGTTTTTGACGCTTTACCCGAAACAAGAAATCAATATCTTGAAGATGTACTCAATAGTGTGTACAAAACCGGAATAAAATTTGTTGCCAACGAGCAACTTGTTAAGCTGCCCCGCAACGGCAAAATAGAAGATACCTACTTGAATTTTGTCTATGAAGCCCTGCGAGAAGCCGATGGCACTATTTCCGGAGTTGTAGGAATTGCGATAGAAGTAACTTCGCAAGTACTCTCGCGATCAAAAGTGGTAGAAAGTGAGCAAAAAGTAAGAGAGCTGGTCGAAAATGCACCTTTCCCAATTGCATTATATGCAGGAAAGGATATGATTGTTGAACTGGCCAATGATTCTATTATAAAAATATGGGGAAAAGGGAATGACGTTATCGGAAAATCATTTAAAGATTTGCTTCCGGAACTGGATAACCAATTGGTTTTTGAACAAATTAGTGAAGTCTTAACCAGCGGAAAATCTTTTCATACCCAAAATACACCTCTTGATCTTACTGTTGACGGAAAATTACATACTTATTATTTTAATTACAGCCTAACGCCCATATATGACGTAAACGGCAATGTATATGGTGTAATGAATACAGGAGTCGATTTGACAGATCTGAATTTAGCCAAGAAAAAAACAGAGGAAAGCGAGCAAAACCTGCGCAGTATGGTATCGCAATCGCCTATTGGTATCTGCGTATTGGATGCAGCAACTTTAATAACAGAAATTGTAAACGACAGTTTCATAGAAGTTGCAGGAAAAAAATACGAGGAAATTGCAGGAAAACAGTATTGGGACACTTTTGCTGAGGTAAGAGCTGCCTACGAAGTTCCGTTGCAAAAAGTAATTGAAGAAGGTAATCCGTTTTATGCCAATGAGGCGGAGATGAATCTCATCAGAAATGGCAAAGAAGAAAAAATATATGTGACTTTTGTTTATGCTCCGCTAAAAAATACAGAAGGAAAAGTAACCAAAATTGCCATTTGGGTATTGGACAATACATCGCAGGTACATGCCCGACAAAAAATTGAAGAAGCTGACAAACGTTTCAGAAATACTGTGAAACAAGCTCCTGTAGGAATTACGATTTTACGCGGTCCTAACCACGTAGCAGAAATGGCCAATGAAGCTTATTTAAAATTGGTAGGAAAAGAAGAAAGTGCCTTTGTTGGCAAACCTTTGTTCGATTCTTTGCCGGAAGTAAAAGGAACCGTTGGCGAGCTTTTGGATACTGTGTATTCAACCGGTATTCCTTATCACGGAAATGAATTGCCGGTGCCAATCAATAGATCTGGAGATCCGGAAATTTTCTATTTTGATTTTCTTTACCATCCTTTAAAAGAAGAAAATGGAGAAATTTCAGGCATCATCGTTACCGCAACAGAAGTTACTGAAAAAGTTGAGGCCAGAAAGAAAACAGAACTTAACGAAGAGAGACTTAATATTATAGTTGAAGCCAGTGAATTGGGAACTTGGGAATTGTATGTAAAAACAAAAAACCTTCAATATTCCAACCGATATCTGGAAATAGTAACAGGTTATAAAAACAAGGAATATCTAACTCATGCCCAACTTCTTAGTCATGTTCACCCTGATGATTTACACATACGGGAGAAAGCTTTTAAAGAAGCTATTGCCTTAGGAAACATTCATTATGAAGCCAGGGTAATATGGGATGATCAATCTATTCATTGGGTAGAAGCAAAAGGGAAAGTATTTTATGACTCCGAAAACAATCCCGAAAGATTGTTAGGAACTATACGAGATATTACCGACGAAAAAAATCACCAGCAGGAACTTGAAGCCAGCGAAAAAAGATTCCGTAGACTGGTAATGGAATCTCCCGTTCCTAAAGCAATTTTAAAAGGGAAGGATATGTTGATCGAAATGGTCAATGGTGCCTTATTGAAAAATATCTGGAGAAAAAATGAAAAAGATATTCAGGGTAAAAATATATTAGAGGTTTTCCCGGAACTCCAAAAACAAAAATATGCCCAACTGCTAAATGACGTTTATACGAGCGGCAATCTGCATTCAGAATCTGAGTCTTTATTTTATATTACTATTGATAATATTGACCATAAAATGTATATCGATTTTGAATTTGCACCTCAGCGTGAGTTAGACGATAGCATTTCAGGGATAAAAATCACCATGATTGATGTCACCGAAAAAGTAGAGGCAAGAAAAAAAATAGAAGAAAGCGAAAAAAGATTCCGTTCCCTGACCGAAAGTATTCCGCAGCTTATTTGGGAAACAGATGATAAAGGAAACGCTTTGTTTACATCAGGCAAATGGTTTGAATATACAGGCGTAGTTCCTAGTGGTGAAGAAGTATGGAAAGCCATGATTCATCCTGACGATTTTGAGGAAAACAATAAAGTATGGAGTAAAAGCCTGGCAACCGGAGCAATGTATAAAGCAGATGTGAGGGTTTTAAGAAAAGACGGAACGTATAGATGGCACTCTGTTCTTGGTGAACCTGTTTTGAATAAAGACAATAAAATCATTAAATGGGTAGGTGCTTTTACCGATATCCAGACAGAAAAAGCTTTCACACAAGAATTAGAAAAACAAGTTACTGCGCGTACCAAAGAACTCGCGCAAAAAAATGTCGAACTGGAGCAAATGAACAAGGAGCTTCAGTCGTTTGCCTATATTTCGAGTCACGATTTACAGGAACCTTTACGAAAAATTCAAACTTTTGCAACGCAGATTACCGAGAAAGAATCTGAGAATTTATCCGATTCAGGAAAAGATAAATTTCAGCGAATGCAAAATGCAGCACAGCGAATGCAAACGCTTATTAATGATTTGCTCTCCTACTCGAGAACCAATATTCAGGAAAGAAAATTCGAAAAAGTCAATCTTTCTACCATTATCGATGAGGTAAAAGAAGACCTGAAAGAAGAACTGGAGCAAAAAGGAGCTGTAATAGAAATTGACAATACCTGCGAAGCAAATATTATTCCGTTTCAGTTCAGACAATTATTATATAATCTGGCCAGTAATTCCATAAAATTTGCCAATCCGGATATCCCTACCGTAATAAAAATAAACTGTGAATTTACCAAAGGCGAAAATTTAGATCATGAATCTTTAGTTAAAGAAGCAACTTACTGCCACATTAGTTTATCGGATAATGGTATTGGTTTTGAACCCCAGTACAGCAAAAAGATATTCGAAGTTTTTCAGCGTTTACACGGAAAACTCGAATACACCGGAACAGGAATTGGCCTTGCAATCGTAAAAAAAATAGTAGAAAACCACAACGGAATCATCACTGCAAAAGGCGAAAAAAATAAGGGAGCTACTTTTGACATTTATATCCCTGTAGTTTAAAATTAAAACAATAAAAAACGGAAACAACTTTTAGAAAGTCGTTTCCGTTTTCGTTTCTAATTCTCCCAAGGAATTAGAAAAATTTACTTTGATAGATTATCTTGTATAAACAGTAATAATACCAGTTGCTTTATCTTTCAATTTCAGCTCTTTGTTTGTAAGATTCATGATATCACTAGTTGAGCTTAAAGCACCAATAGTAAGCGTTAAATCATTATGAGATCTTACGTAAGTTCCTGCAGTTTCTACTAAGGCACAATCAGAACCATTGTAATCACCAATAACTGCTGCATTACTCAATCTTAGATCTAAATAATCTCTACTACATCCTGCTTGATTTTGCGGAGCATCTGTTAAGACTTCTTTCCCATCGATAATTACTCCTGTTTGGCTAAGGTTGTATTTCCCCTGAATTGGAACGATTGTTTCCCCGTCATTGTCATCGCTGCTACAAGATCCTGCAAATAAACCAATGCTCAATAATAATCCGAATAATATTCTTTTAGTTTTCATGTTTGATTTCTTTAAAATTATTTTATGCTAAATTAGTTTTAAAGTCAGCCAACAATGTTCTATAATTTTCGGTTTGATTTACATAATTTTATTCAGGTTTAAAGAATTGCTTTACGAAATTGAATTCAAAACGATTATTTATATGGCTTATTACTTACGTATCTGCCAATCATATAATGAGTTATAGGTTTTAAATACAAACTTCTTCTTTCAGGATGATATCCTATTTGATTAAAGCATTCTAATGAATCTGATGATCTGGCATAAAAAACAACTGCTTTCTCGTTTACAAAAAATGCCGTTGTATCGCAAACTTTAATCCTTTCCATGTTAACCTGATTTGCATCTAATAGTTCAATGTTATTATCTGGTGCTTTCAAATCACAATCTACTATCTCGTATTTAGTACCAGTCCATTGCATGCAGCCTTTACTTGGAAAAAACTCATAAATTGCAGCAAACCCTACGCATAACACAATGGCAACTCCTATAGCTGTTACTTTAATTTTTCTTTTTAATCTATTTAAGAGTTTCTCTTTTATAATTAAAAATAAACTGATTCTTTGTGGTACTATTTGTTCAATCTCAACTTCTTCTTCACTATAAGGAGATGTTTCTTGATTAGCAGGATTAGCAATTTGGTCTTCCTGATAATTTTTATTTTCATTCTCAATTTCATTCCCTTCAATTTCAATTTCCTCTTCTTTCTTATCCTTTATACCAAATGCAAAAGGAATTTTAGGGCTACCTATGGGTTGCTCAATAATAGGTATACCCTTTTCTCTAAACTTTTTAAAAGGTCGTGGTTCATAATCGACTAAAATTGCTGCTAATTCAACAGTCGTAATTTTTGCTGGTACTTTATCCTCACGAAAAAAAGCTCCAACTTTTTTAAATTTATTAGTATAAGTAATCGAAGTATTTTCATCTTTTGAGTTAAAATCAAATCTAAAAAAATTTCGATATACAACTAAATCATTTTCCTTAGGGGATAAACTAAAAATTTCCCAACATAAATCTCTGAGAAGTGCTTGCGAAGGATTATCTAAATAATGTGAATATTTTCCATCAACTTTTTCACTTCTATACTTCTTTATAATAGCCTCTCTGTAGTTCTTTTCAATATTTTCTCGAGTAATTTTTTCCATAAGCTTTCAGGATTTTTAGGATTTCTTTTAGGATTTTCAGTACATAATCGGAAAGTTAGGACTTCCTGGAATTCCGCATAAACACTGGCGAATAAGCGCTTTACATTTGCAATAACAAAATTAGTTCTTGTTTTATTTCGCGATTAGAACAAATGTACAAACTAGTTTAATTAACAAAGTGTGGAAAACCGTAAAACGGAGTTTATCCGGGAAGTATAAATAAAATTTTACTGTCTACACACTTCACTTCCCAACACAAAATGATGTTGCACTAAAAGTTCCGGAAAAGTTCCGAACAGCAATACTCATGCTTAATCCTTAAATATAAAAAAAAATGAAAAAGCTAATATTATTGGGAGCGTGCGCTCTATTGACAACTATGATTTCTTGTACTGCTGATGATTTCGAAGATACTAAAGCGAATATAAAACCCGAAGTACCAGCATACGCTGACGGACCTGGAGATGCTCCAATTAAGGTTCCGCCACCACCACAATAGTGGTAATTTTAAGTAGTTAATTTCAAATTAATTACTATTTTCGGGGAAAGTAACTTTTATGCTACGATCCCCGTTTTTTTGTTTTCTTTTTTTCCTGCTTTTTCTTTCCTGTAAAGAAGAAAACATTAAACCTGTGGATACATCTTTTATTAAAAAAGAAGCACGAGATTTTAGAAAAAAAGGAATAGAGAACTATGAAAATAAAAATTTCAATAGTGCATTCTACAACTTCAATAAATCAAAAATAATTTTTGAGACCATAAAAGATAGTGCCAATATTGTCTTTAATCTGATTCAAATGGCTTCTATCCAGCAAATAAATGGAGATTATTATGGAAGTAAAGAAACACTTACAGAAGCACTGCCTTTTCTGAAAAAGAAAGGCATATATAGTGCTTCCATTAATAATTTCTTCGGAATTGCTGATAAAGAACTCTCTCTTTACCATGATGCCATCTATTATTACAGGGAAGCTATTGCTGATTGTACTGATGAGGTTTCAAAACAATCTCCTTTAAATAATATGGCGGTAATTCATATTCAACAAAAAAATTACAACAAGGCAATCAAAATTTTAGAATCTTTACTCGATAAAAAAGTAATTGATGAAAAAGCAAGAATACTAGACAATTTAGGGTTTGCTTATTATAAAAAAGGGATAACCGAAAAAGGTTTTTTATTAATGAACGAAGGTTATCAATTGAGAAAACAAATTGATGATTTTTACGGAAGCATCGAAAGCAATTTACACCTAGCAGAATATTTTTTAAAAACCGATTCCAAAAAATCGAATCAATATGCACAAGCAGCATATGAAATCGCTACAAGATTTAATAGTGTCGATGAACGTTTGAAAGCTTTGTCTTTTTTAATTTCGAATGATTCCGGAAATAAAAATGCACAATATGCACAAAAGTATATTACTATAAATGATAGTATTATAAAGGTTCGCAACAACTTTAAAAACAAGTTTGCCAAAATTAAATACGATTCTAAAAAAGAAAAAGACGAAAATCAAAAACTGCGATTAGAAAAAGCAGAGAATTTATTGTCGATACAGGAACAAAAATATCAAAAAGTAGTGGCCGGAATTGGGGTGATCTTCTTGATAATTGTTATTGTTATTCTAATACGCTATTATAGAAACAGAGGCCGAATAGAGAAGATAAAAACGGCTTATGATACCGAAACCCGTATTGCCAAAGATATTCATGATGAACTGGCAAACGATGTTTTTTATGCCATGACTTTTACCCAGACGCAACCCTTAAGCAGCGAGAACGCAAAGGAAACGCTGATTCAAAAACTAGATCATATTTATTCCCGCGTTCGCAGAATTTCGCAGGAAAATAGTACTATTGATGTTACAACAAATTATGCCGGTAACTTAAAAGAAATGCTTTCGACTTATAATACCAATATTACAAACGTCATTATAAATAATATCGAAAAAGTGAATTGGGAATTAGTCGATAATATAAAAAAAGTCGCTATTCACAGAATTCTGCAAGAGTTAATGGTCAATATGACAAAACATAGTCAGGCCACATTGGTCGTTGTAAAGTTTGACAGCAACGGAAAAATTATTTTTATTGATTATACGGATAACGGAAAAGGCTGCCAAAAAAATCAAATTGTAAAAAATGGTTTGCAAAATATGGAAAACCGTATTCTGGCCATAAAAGGAACTATTACTTTTGACACTGAACCTGATAAAGGATTCAAAGTAAAAATAACTCTGCCTAAATAAAAGCCTTATGTTTAAAAAAGTAATAATTGCCGAAGATCTTGAAGATATAAATTTAGGAATCGAGCAAACCTTAAAAAACTTAGATATTATCAATTTTCAGCATGCAAAATATTGTGATGATGCTTTTCTAAAAATAAGAAAAGCCATTCTGGATAATGAACCTTATGACTTATTAATTAGTGACCTTTCTTTTAAAAAAGACCATCGTGATGTACAGATTACATGTGGTGATGAACTTGTTGAAAAAGTTAGGGAATTACAGCCGGATATTAAAATTATAGCCTATTCTGTAGAAGATAAAAGCCATCGCATTAAGTCTCTTTTTGATAATGCTGATATTGATGGCTTTGTATTAAAAGGCCGAAATAGTATTGAAGATCTAAAAAAGGCAATTCATATCACTTCGACTTCAGATCAAAAATTTATTTCTTATGAAGTTGCTACCGCGCTTCAGGAAAAAAGCAATTTTGAAATCGATGATTTAGACATTCAAATCTTAAAACACCTATCATCTGGAACTGCACAAGACGAAATCATACAAATCTTTAAAGACTTAGGCATCAAACCCAACAGCAAAAGTGCAATGGAAAAAAGACTTTCTAAACTAAAAGACTTTTTTAAAGCAAATAATACCGTTCATCTGGTTTCTATTGCAAAAGATATGGGGATTATTTAAAAGCTCCTTTACTATTATTAATTCTATAAAGCTCCTTCGGGGGCTTTTTTTTATGGCTAAAAATTAAAAAAGACAGATTATGGATTTCCGTAAAATACTGGTTTTAAATAGGTTTAAGTTTGAATTATAAATTAATCTAAAATCAAAAGCATGAAAAAATTAGTCGTTTTAGTTACACTATTCTTCCTCGTTTTAGGAGGTAACGTTGAAGCCCAAAAGGGTCATTATAAAAGCGGAAAAGGCAGCTCTCATAAAGGAGGAAAATACAAAAATTCAACTACCAATAACCACTATAAAAAAAGAAAATAATATTTCTGAATTCGATTGACAAAAGAATAAGGATGTCAAAAGAAGTTTCTGAAATGATTAAAAAACTTCTATTAATTAAACTTAAAAATCATGGGCTTTCGATTTCAAAAAAGAATAAAACTTGGAGGAGGATTTGGATTTAATATAAGCAAATCCGGAATTTCTCCGAGTTTAAAAACAAAGATCGGGTCATTTAGTAAAAACGGCTATTCTGTAAAAACAGGAATTTCAGGATTAAGATATCAAAATAGCGGATGTCTTGTTGTATTTGGGTTTACCGGAATCATCACATTTTTAATTTTCACATTAAAACATTTATAATTATGGCATACAGGAAAGGATACTTAAAAAAAGACGGAACATATGTTCAACCACATTTTACTAAAACAAGATCTAAATCTTATTCTGGCAAAAATAACGGATGCTTGTTACTCCTAATAATAACAATGACGCTAGGATTTGCTATTTCTTGCTCAGATTCATCAGATTCCTCAAACAATTCGCCAAACTCAAATTGCCCAACCAAAACTTGTGGCGATTTTAAAACTCAGGGACAGGCACAAGCAACATACGATAGCAACAGAAGCTGTTATAAAAATCTGGATGCTGACAATGACGGAACTGCATGCGAAACTTTACCTAAAAAATAACCAAAACCAATGATAACACTAGAACTAAAAAGTCATTTTTTAAGATTATATCAAATGGCATTATCTGACGATCAATTTGATGTTTTAGAGCTTCAAATGTTGTATCATTTTGCAGATGAACGCGGAATTCCCAGAGAAGAACTCGATAAACTTTTTCTAAATCCTATAAATACCGAATTGATTGTGCCGGAAAATTTAACGACCAAAATCGAATACTTATATGATTTTACAAGAATCATTTGGGCAGATGGTAAAATTACCGATGACGAAGAAAATATGCTGAAAAAGTATTGCAGGAAATTTAATTTTCTGGATGAAAACATCAATGATCTATCCAGTTATCTTATTGATTGCGTTCAAAAAAATGTTAAGAAAGAAGAAATTATTAGTCAACTAAATTCCTAAGTTATGAAACCACTAGCACAACTATTCAGTTTAAAGAAAACAGAGGATTCCCAAATCAAAACTTTAGACGAAAATGAAGATGACAGAGAACAAATCAGAATAACCTATTATCAAAGTGGTTTTGCTGCATCGATAAAAGCAACTGGAAAACCTATTGTTTTAAAAGCCTGTCTGCAAAATTTATACATGAGCTTTGAAGATCAATGCCGAAAACAAAAGTTAGAGCAAGACCGACTCAAACAACCTTATAAGGAAGAGCAGGAAAAAAACAGAACTGAGCTTAAAAAATCTGAAGCTGCAATAGGCATCTACGAGAAAAAAGAGCAAGATGTAAACAATGAAATCGACCAGATTAAAACCGAAATCATTGAGGTAAAACGCAATCCTGACAAATATGGTATCGAAGATGGTAAAGGTTTAAAAGCGCAATTTTATATTGGTTTATTTTTATTGCTTCCAATAACGCTTTATGTTTTAGTATTTTATATTTCGGCATCTTATTCGGCATTTTTTAAAGAGTTTGCCAATGACAGTTTGACCGCGGCCATTTTTGATGCCAATGCATTAACCAATTCTTTTAAGGCAAGCTGGCTCGAAGGTGTTTTGGTAACTACGATTCCGTTTGTATTTATGGGACTGGGTTATGTCATTCATATGGTTCAAAAAGGAAAAGGAATTAAAAATATTTTCAGAATGATTGCTCTTTTTGTAACCACCTTTTTGTTTGATGCTTTATTGGCTTATCAAATCGAAAAGAAAATATATGAGTTTAACAAAACTACAGATTCTTCACCTTACAACTTAAATATTGCTTTAGGCGAAGCCGAATTTTGGATGATCATTTTCGCAGGATTTGTGGTGTATATTATTTGGGGACTTGTTTTTGATTTTGTAATGAAAGAGTTTGAAAACATCGATAAAATAAGAGCTTTTATAAGAGGCAAAAGGGAAAACCTCATCGATTTAGAAAAATTAAAAACCGATTATGTAAATAAAGTAAATGATTTTAAACAGCAGATTGTAACAATTAACGGAAAGATCTCTGAACTTCAGTCTAAAATTGATGGTTTTGTATTTCCTGTAAAAGAATATCTGCATTATCACCATCAATATAAAGAAGGCTGGTTTCAGGCTATTAATACGGAAATCGCTCTCCCATATACAGAAAAAACAGAATTGCTTGAAAGTTGTGATCTTTCGTCAGAAGAACATTTGAGCAAATTAAATCTGGTTGATCCTGATTTTCAACATTTAGTTTATTCAAAAAATTAATTGCTATGAAAAATACTTTTACCCTAATTGCAATGTCTTTTTTAGTCATTTCTACTTTTTCATGTAAAAAAGAATCAGATAAAGAAGAAACAGAAATTGCTGTAAAAAACACTGCATCTGAAGATTACAACATTAGTTTACTCCTTGATTTATCGGATAGAATTAGTCTTGAAAAAAATCCGAACCCAACGATGGAATATTACCAACGGGATTTAGGCTATATAAAATCAGTTTCTGAAGCTTTTACCCAACATCTAAAATCAAAAAGAATAAGACAGATCAATGATAAAATGCAATTGTTTTTTAACCCGGAACCTCTTGATCCCGCCATCAACACAATTGCGCAAAATTTGAGAATTAATATTGATAAAAATAATGCTTCAAAAGAATTATTAAATTCAATCAATTCAAATTATGCTTCACAAACATCAAAAATTTATGAGTCGGCGATAAAAGACAATAAATATGTAGGATCAGACATTTGGAGTTTTTTTGACAGCAAAGTAACAGATCAATGTATTGAAAATAAATACAGAAATATACTGATAGTACTGACTGATGGATATATGTTTTACGAAAGTACTGTAATGAAAGAAGGAAATCGAACGACTTATATTACTCCGGAACTAATTCGAAAAAATGGATTAAACACAAAAGACTGGGATAAAAAATTTAACGATCAGGATTTTGGTTTTATCAAAACAAATGATGATTTATCGAATCTCGAAGTTTTAGTTTTAGGAATAAATCCGGACAAAAAAAATCCATATGAAGAAAAAGTAATCAGAGCGTATTGGACAAAATGGTTTACTGAAATGAAAATAAGTCATTTTGAAATTAAAAATGCTGATTTGCCTTCTAATATGGAGAAAATTATTAAAGATTTTATCTTAAATAAGTAAAAAACGTTACAAAAAACGAACTGACTAAAAGAGGAATTTTATTGTCCTCTTTTTTCTATTTACAAAATATTTCTAAATTTTTTCTTATTACAGATTTCCATAAAACACTGACTTCCATTGGTTTTAGATTTGAATAAATTTTTTGAAACATTAACTAATTAAAATTAATTAAAATGGCAGATTTAGATGAAATTAAATGCATAAAAAATCTATTTCAAAAGCAATCAGGCTTTGAAGGATTTTGGGTTCATAAATCCAAAATCTCTTCAGTTTTATTTATCAATTTGTAAAAGAACTATTAGATACTGTCGCACTTTACGAAACCTATAAAGTGTAAAATCAAGTATTACTACGCATTTTAAAGAAGCTATTTCTAACTAGATTTAACTCCAAAAGTCTCTCACTATTTTTTGATTAAGATTCAGAAAATATCGGTTACACATTTAATTTTTTATCTAAAAAGCCTATGCAAAAAAACTACATTATTTTATTTCTATTCCTGGTAACTCTTTCGTGCAAAAAAGCTTCTGCTCCTCCTCCACCGGAAATTAATTCGTTTTTTAAACCAGCAATTACGGCAGATGACAGAAAAACAATTACGGCAGAAGAAGCAAAAACGTATCACGTCAACGACACTTACCAATACAAATACAGAACCGGACATTCCGGGCAATACGAATACAATTATGATGTAAAAGGAATAGACATTGACGGCGATTCGGTTTTCGGAAATATCAATGTTCAGGGAAAATACGGTGCCGGAATTTTACGTAACGATACTATTCCTGATATTGAAATTAACACTGAATGGGTTGCATACGGAAAACTAAATGCCACCGATTTGCAAGGAAATAAATACCAATTAATTGTCAAATAAAAATTATGATAAAATATTCCTTACTCTTACTATTTGTTTTTTTAACTTCTTTTATGCCTGCTGAAGCCGCTGTATATATTTGTGGCCCAACCGGTGCAAAAAAGTATCATTTTAATGAAACCTGCCGCGGCTTATCATCTTGTAATCACGGAACTGTAAAAACATCACTGAAACAGGCAAAAGGTTTAGGCCTTACACTTTGCGGATGGGAAGATTAAAGAGCTTTCCATTTTTTTATTTAATCATTTGATAATAATCACTTTACGTTAAATTCACATTAGTTTTATTAATTTGATTAAAACTAAACGTTATGAAATTCTTCAACCTAAATTTTCTGGTTTCATTCAAAGAATGGCTGTTTTTAAGAGCTATGCAATCGTCTTTCCTTCATTAATAAATTACAATAAAAATAAAGGAAAACTTATTTGAATGAATAAAATAGAGAACTCATTTTTGAACAAAGACCAATTTGGAGATGATTTCTTGTGGGGTGTTTCGACCGCCGCTTTCCAAATTGAGGGAGCACACGATGCCGATGGAAAAGGTTCTTCTATTTGGGATGTTTTTACATCGCAAAAAGGAAAAATTAAAAACGGACATCATGCTTTAACCGCTTGTGACTTTTATAATTCGTACCAAAACGATATTGACTTAATACGAGAATTAAATATTCCGAATTTTAGGTTCTCTATCAGTTGGCCCCGAATTATGCCTACAGGAACTCATCCTGTAAATCAAGCCGGAATAGAATATTACAACAAAATCATCGACTCTTTACTTGCGTCCGGAATAGAACCCTGGATAACACTTTATCATTGGGATCTGCCCCATACTTTAGAGACAAAAGGTGGCTGGACCAATCGCGAATCAGTTTCCTGGTTTTCAGAGTATGTAGAAGTTTGTGCACAATATTTTGGTGATCGCGTAAAAAACTGGATGGTGATCAACGAACCCTCTGTTTTTACAGGCGCAGGATATTTTCTGGGCATTCATGCTCCGGGCAAAAAAGGTATCACCAATTATCTTAAAGCCATGCATCACGTAACGCTGGCTACTGCAGCAGGCGCAAAAATAGTTCGAAACAGGATTCCGGATGCTAATATTGGTACAACTTTCTCCTGTACGCATATTGAAGCCGCAACAGAAAGCCATAAAGATATTGAAGCCGCAAAACGGGTAGACACTTTACTGAACAGAACTTTTATAGAACCTATCCTGGGATTGGGTTATCCGCAAACTGATTTGCCGGTATTAAAAAAACTTAATAATTATATTTTAGACGGCGATCTGGATAATCTGGCGTTCGATTTTGATTTTATAGGCCTGCAATGTTATACTCGCGAAGTTGTAAAATCATCAATGCTGATTCCGTACATAGGCGCTGAACTTATAAGTGCCGAAAAGAGAAATGTAATTTCAACCGAAATGGGTTGGGAGGTTTATCCTCCCGCATTATATCACGTCCTGAAAAAATTCAACGAATATAAAGGCATTAAAAAAATTATCATTACCGAAAACGGCGCCGCTTTTCCCGACACTTTAAGCAACGGAAAAGTCTACGATATCAAACGCACCCATTATATTCAAGATCATTTAGAACAAATTCTAAAGGCCAGAAAAGACGGTTTAAATGTAGAAGGTTATTTTGTATGGAGCCTTACCGATAACTTTGAGTGGGCTGAAGGTTATAATGCCAGATTCGGCTTAATTCATGTCGATTTCGACACGCAGCAACGAACCATTAAACATTCTGGATTGTGGTTTAAAGATTTCTTATCTTAAACCTTATACCTCAAAATATAAAAGCCTTTCGCAATTAAGTTGTGAAAGGCTTTTTTTATCTAAAATAAAATCATTTATCGTTGAACTCTAAAAGGATATTGTTGTTTTAAGATTCCAATAGTAATCTTGCCATTGTTTTTTAAATGGGTGGTCACAAGAAGATATCTTTCTTCGGGATAATTTATATTATAACTAAAGATCGTATCATTTACTTTAACCTGAAGCACATGTTTTCCTTCATCTGATACTGGCAGTTTTGCCGTTTCATAAGTAGGCATTTCATTTGTTGCTTTTAATTTAATTTCCTGAACTTTCTTTTTATCCAGAAGTACTTCAAGTTTTAAGTTATCCAGTTTCATATCTGTTGGCTGTTCAAACGAGACAACATATTTTTTGCAACCAAAAGTGCATAAAACAATATATAGTAGTAGAAGCTTTTTCATAA
>Ga0247812_10000338_pt1 | contig 36083 bp, 30 predicted proteins | sample UWRJL149409B1_FD_178011 | JGI IMG/M metagenome (GOLD analysis project Ga0247812, IMG submission 178011) | Plant litter microbial communities from Arlington Agricultural Research Station in Wisconsin, United States - UWRJ-L149-409B-1 | ecosystem: Environmental > Terrestrial > Plant litter >...
TTGCGTAGCATCCTATATTTTTTGTGAACATTTGATATTTTAAGTATCGCGGAGACTAGCTCCGCGTGCACTTTCATCAAACGCCCACACTTATCGACTGTTAATTTTTAAAGAACTTCAATTCGGTCTTGCTGGCTAACGAAGCGTTGTGTTCATCAGCGAAGAGGCAAGATTATGAGGCGTTTCGTACATCTCGTCAAGCTCTTCTTTTTCCTCGCTAACTTCGCATTTACATGCTGCGTTTTGCGGGGAGGCGAACTATAGCAAAGGCACCGCGAGCTGGCAAGGGTAAAATACCGGCTTCACCGAATTTATAAGCACGTCATGTCCATCCTGCTCACTACCCTCAACGCCCGCTACACCCACGCCTCACTTGGGCTGCGCTATCTGTTAGCGAATATGGGCGAACTACAGGAGCAGACGCGCCTTCAGGAATTCGTCATCGGCGCGAAGACCACCGAGATCGTCGAGCGCATCCTGGCGCATGCGCCGAAGATCGTCGGCTTCGGCATCTATATATGGAACGTCGAGGAATCGACCAAGGTCGTCGCCATGCTGAAGCGCGTGGCGCCGCAGGTGATGGTGGTGCTGGGCGGGCCCGAAGTCTCGCACGAGTCCAATGAACAGGAGATCGTCAAGCTGGCCGACTACCTGATCACCGGCTGGGGCGACGTGACCTTCCCTAAACTATGCGGCGAGATCCTCAATGGTCCGAAGCCGATCATGAAGATCCACGCCGGCGTGCAGCCGCCGATGGCGGAGATCAAGCTGCCCTACTCCCTTTACAGCGACGACGACATCAGGAACCGCACCATTTATGTAGAGGCCTCGCGCGGCTGCCCGTTCAAGTGCGAGTTCTGCCTGTCCGCGCTGGACAAGACGGCGTGGCCGTTCGCGCTGGATAACTTCCTGGCGGAGATGGAATCGCTGCACGCGCGCGGCGCGCGGCTGTTCAAGTTCGTCGACCGCACCTTCAACCTGAATATCAAGACCAGCCTGAAGATCATGCAGTTCTTCCTCGATAAGCTGGAGGCCAATCCCGACGATCCGGTCTACGCCCACTTCGAGCTGGTGCCCGACCATCTGCCGGACGCACTGAAAGAGGGCATCGCCAAATTTCCCCACGGCGCGCTGCAGTTCGAGATCGGCATCCAGAGCTTCAACCCGGAAGTGCAGACGCTGGTCAGCCGCAAGCAGGACAACCAGAAGGCCGCCGACAATATCCGCTGGCTGACCGACCACTCCAACGCCCACATGCACGTCGACCTGATCGCCGGCCTGCCCGGCGAGACGGTGGAGAGCTTCGCCGCCGGCTTCAACAAGCTGTGGGCGCTCAATCCGCACGAGATCCAGTTCGGCATCCTCAAGCGATTGCGCGGCACGCCGATCATCCGCCACACGCAGGAATTCGGCCTGGTGTTCGAGCCGTATGCGCCGTACACCATCCTCGCCAATCGCGACATCGACTTCCCGACCATGCAGCGGCTGGTGCGCTTTGCGCGCTACTGGGACCTGGTGGCCAACTCCGGCCGCTTCGGCCATACGCTGCCGGTGCTATTGGGGGATTCCGCGTTCGAGCGCTTCATGGCCTTCGCCGACTGGCTGTACGCGAATACCGACGCCACCCACCGCATCGCGTTGGACCGCTTGGTGGCGATGGTGTCCCGCTACCTGCAGACGTTGGGCATGGATAAGGCGGACGCCGACGCGCTGCTGGCAAGCGATTATGCAGGCCCCAAGCCCAAGGCGGTCGAGACGCCGGCGCCCAAGCGCCAGGCCCGCAGGCTGGCCGCTTGAGGCGCCAACCCGCACACCGGAGCCAAGGGTCGGACCCCGCATGGGGTCCGACCCTGCCTGGCTGTGCGGGGTTCGGCTGTAGCGCCTCCGCCTTTTGCCGGAGCTAGGTAACGCACCTCCGCCGTGAACATTGGTAGCCGCCGGGGCCAAACTCCCTTAAACTGGCGGTTATGCCTACTGCCAAAGAGCCTACCCTCACTCTCAATTCCGGTGCCGTCGCCGCCACCGGCACCTGGCAAGTCCATGCGCTGGCGCAGGGCAAGGCAATGGACACCATCACGGCGATGCTCAAGCCGCTCGCCGGCAAAACCGTCAAGTGGGACCTCTCGGCCGTCGACAGCATGGACCACATCGGCGCCCAGCTGCTGTGGAACGCCTGGGGCAAGAGCCGCCCGTCCGATCTGCAACTGGCGCCGGGCCAGGAGGAATTCTTCAACCGCCTTGAAGCCACCGGCAACCTCGAACTCCCGCGTCCGCGCCAGCAGCGCCTGACCGTGGTGATGAAGCTGGGCTTCGCGATGCTGCTGTTCTTCGAGCACATGGCCGGCTTCATCCGCCTGATCGGCCAGGTCACGCTGGACACCGGGCGCTTCATCCGCCATCCGATGCGCGGACCGTGGCGCGAAATCTCCGCGAACATTTTCCACGCCGGCTTCCAGGCGCTGGGCATCACCGCGCTGGTCGGCTTCCTGATCGGCGTGGTGCTGTCCTATTTATCGGCGCAGCAGCTGCGCGCCTTCGGCGGCGACGTCTACCTGGTCAACCTGCTCGGCATGAGCGTGATCCGCGAACTCGGTCCGCTGCTGGCGGCGATCCTGGTGGCCGGCCGCTCCGGCTCCTCGATCACCGCGCAGCTGGGCGTGATGCGCGTGACCGAGGAACTCGACGCCATGCTGGTGATGGGCATCTCGCACGGCTTCCGCCTGATCATGCCGAAGGTGCTGGCCCTGGCCATCGCCATGCCGCTGCTGGTGATCTGGACCGACACGATGGCGCTGATCGGCGGCATGGTGTCGGCCAAGATCGAACTGAATCTGTCGGCGCAGTACTTCATCGGCAAGCTGCCCGACGCGGTGCCGCTGGCGAACTACATGATCGGCCTGGGCAAAGGCGCGGTGTTCGGCATCCTGATCGCGCTGGTGTCGTGCCACTTCGGCCTGCGCATCAAGCCGAACACCGAGAGCCTCGGGCGCGGCACCACCACCTCGGTGGTCACCGCGATCACCGTGGTGATCCTGGCCGACGCGGTGTTCGCGATCGTCTTCAACGGCGTGGGGTTCCGATGAGCGCATACAAGGATGAGCAAATGAGCTCCTGCGGCCCCGGCACCGGCGAGCTGACGCTCGACGGCAGCGTGCCGGTGGTCGAGATCACCGGCCTGTGGACCAAGTACGGCCGCACCGTGGTGCACCAGGATCTGAACCTGGAAATCGAACAGGGCGAGATCATGTCCATCGTCGGCGGCTCCGGCACCGGCAAGACCACGCTGGTGCGGCAGATGCTCGGGCTGGAGCACCCGGCGCGCGGCTGCGTGCGCGTGTTCGGCGAGGATATCAGCGAGATCGATTCCGACCAGCTGCAGCAGCTGCGCAACCACTGGGGCATGCTGTTCCAGCAGGGCGCGCTGTATTCGGCGCTGACGGTGTTCGACAACGTCGCCCAGCCGATGCGCGAGATGCGCACGCTGCCCGAAGACCTGATCCGCGACGCCGTGCTGCTGAAGATGAACATGGTCGGCCTCGGCCCGGAGCACGCCAACAAGATGCCGTCCGACCTGTCCGGCGGCATGGTCAAGCGGGTGGCGCTGGCGCGCGCGCTGGCGCTGGAGCCGAAGCTGCTGTTCCTCGACGAGCCGACCGCCGGCCTCGATCCCGATTTGTCCGAAGCCTTCGTCAGCCTGATCAAATCGCTGCACCGCGAGCTGGGGCTGACCGTGGTGATGGTCACGCACGATCTCGACACGCTGTTCGCGCTGTCGACCCGCATCGCCGTGCTGGCCGAAAAACATGTGATCGCGCTTGGACCTTTGCAGGAAGTGCTGAAGGTCGATCATCCATTCATCAAAGAGTTCTTCCTCGGCGACCGCGGACGCCGCGCGCTGGAAGCGCTGGACGATAAAAAACAAACGGAGCACTGATGGAAAACCGATCCCACGCCCTCACCACCGGCTTCTTCACGATCACGCTGCTGATCGCCGCCATCCTGTTCGGACTCTGGTTCAACCGCGACCGCGTCGAACGCGTCCCCTACGTCATCGCCACCGCGCAATCGGTGCCCGGCCTGAACCCGCAGGCGCCGGTGCGCTATCGCGGCCTGGAGGTCGGCAAGGTGGGGCAGATCGCCTTCGATCCGCAGACCACCGGCCAGATCCTGGTCACCCTCAACATCAACACCGACGCGCCGATCACCAGCACCACCTTCGCCACGCTGGGCTACCAGGGCGTGACCGGCATCGCCTTCATCCAGCTCGACGACGACAAGGTCGGCTCGCCGCGTCTGGCCACCAGCAGCGACAAGCCGGCCCGCATCCCGCTGCGCGCCGGCTTCTTCGACCAGCTGGAAAAACGCGGCAAGGAGATCCTGGGCCAGACCGAGGAAGTCACGCGCCGCCTCAACACGCTGCTCAATCCTGAAAACCAGAAGACCATCCTGGCCGCCTTCTCCGACGTCAGCGAAACCGCCAACGAATACCGCGCGCTGCCGCAAAAGCTGCAGCCGACCATCGACAAGCTGCCGGCCCTCGCCGAACAAACGCAGAAGACGCTGAACTCCGTGACCGCGCTGGCCAACGACGTCAACAAGCTGACCACCAGCCTGCAGGCGCCGGGCGGCCCGATCGACCGCATCTCCGGCACCGTCGAGCGCATCGGCGGCTCGGTCGACGCCGTGGCCGGCGGCCTGGAACTGGACACGCTGCCGCAAGTGAATTCGCTGGCCGACGATACCCGCTCGTCGATGCGCGCGCTGCGCAAGACCATGAACAAGATTAACGACCGTCCGCAAAGCCTGATCTTCGGCGCACCGGGCGCGCCGCCGGGTCCCGGCGAAGAAGGCTTCACCGCTCCGACCAAATAAGGATAACCGAGATGATCCACGCCATCCGCACCCGCATCGCCGTCGCCTCCATGGCGATCCTGCTCGGCGCCTGCGCCAGCAAGGGCCCGACGACCGCGCAGTACGATTTCGGCCCGCTGCCGGCCACCACCGCTGCGCCGGCCCCGCCGGCCGCGCCGATCGCCATCATCATCGCGGACGTCGGCGGCCCGGCCTCGCTGGATTCGGAGCGCATGTATTACCGCCTGCTGTACGCCGATGCGCGCCAGTCGCGCCCCTACGCCTACAACCAGTGGACCAGCACCCCGCTGCAGCTGCTGACGCAGCGCATGAAGGCGCGTATCGCGCAGGCCGGCGTCAAGGTGCTGTCGACCACCGACGCCGCCGCCAGCACCAACCTGCTGCGCATGGAAGTGGAAGACTTCACGCAGAATTTCGACAGCGCCGCCAGCAGCAGCGGCGTGGTGCGCCTGCGCGCCTCGGTGTTCCGCAGCCATAAGCTGGTGGACCAGAAGACCTTCACCCGCAGCGCGTCCGCGCCGAGCGCGGACGCCGCCGGCGGCGCGCGCGCGCTGGCCGACGCCTCCGACGCGGTGGCCGCCGACGTGCTGGCATGGCTGGTGGCACTGCCGCCGTCGAAGGAATGACGGAGGCCACGCCCACCGAGCCGAAGGCGTCCGCTCCGCCGCCTCCGGCCAGCAAGCCGTCGCCGTTTACGCGCGCGGCGCTGCTGGCCTATCTGTTCCTGATCGTCTACGCCAGCTGGTTCCCGTTCTCCGGCTGGCACAACCAGGGCCTGTCGCCGCTGATCTTCCTTGAGACGACCAGCATGCCGCGCTACTGGACCAAGTTCGACGCCATCATCAACATCGTCGGCTACGTGCCGCTGGGGATATTGATCGTCTACTCGCTGTACCCGCGCATCAGGAATATCTGGGCGCTGCTGCTGGCCGGCGCCTGCGGGCTGCTGGTGTCGGGCACGATGGAGGCGGTGCAGACCTATCTGCCCAGCCGCGTCTCGTCCAACCTGGACTTCTACACCAACGCCGCCGGCTGCGCGCTGGGCGCGCTGATCGGTGTGCTGACGGTGCGCCGCCTGCTCGACCGCAGCCAGCTGCAGCGGCTGCGCCACGCCTGGTTCGCGCCCCACGCCAGCCAGGGCCTGGTGCTGCTGGCGCTGTGGCCGCTGGCGCAGATCTACCCGCAAAGCTTTTTGTTCGGCCTCGGGCAGCTGCTGCCGATCCTGTCGGACTGGCTGTCGGAACTGCTGGACATGGAAATCGACCTGGCCAGCCTGGTGCGGCCGGACGCGGTGCTGACGGTGGAACAGTACTGGCTGTCCGAAACCATCATCACCGCCTGCGGCATGGTCGGCGCGGCGCTGACCTTGCTGTGCCTGCTGCGCAAGCCGGCGCCGCGCGGCCTGCTGGTGATCGCCATGCTGGGCGCGGCGGTGGTGGTCAAGGCGCTGGCGACGGCGCTGCTGTTCTCGCCAGAGAACGCCTTCGTCTGGGTCACGCCCGGCGCCCAGGGCGGTTTCCTGATCGGCGCCATCATGCTGGCGGGCCTGGCCTACGCGCCGCACGTGGCGCAGCGGCGGCTGGCGATCACCACTATTTTATTAAGCCTGGTGATCGTCAACACCACGCCCGCCAACCCGTATTTCGTGGCTACTTTGCAAACTTGGGTGCAGGGAAAATTCCTGAACTTCAACGGCGCGGCGCAATTCCTGTGCTTGCTGTGGCCGTTTTTTGCCGTCTGGTTCCTTTGGTTGCCCGCTCACAAGCTGAACGCCGCGAGCCAAGCACGGGTATCATAGCGGCTACGACTTTCCAGAGGTAACCCCATGAGCGACGCTCCCTATTTCAAGCACCACGTCTTCTTCTGCATGAACAAGCGCGACGACGGCCGCAACAGCTGCGGCGACCACGGCGCGGAGACCGCGCAAAAGCACGCCAAGAAGCGCTGCAAGCAACTCGACCTGAACGGCCAGGGCAAGGTCCGCATCAACCAGGCCGGCTGCCTGGACCGCTGCGAAGAAGGCCCGGTGCTGGTCGTCTATCCCGAAGGCACCTGGTACACCTACGTCGACACCAGCGACATCGATGAAATCATCGACAGCCACCTGGTGCAGGGCAAAATTGTAGACCGTCTGAAAATCTGACTCCCATGATCAAGAGCGAAAAATTCACCCTGGCCGGCGCCGCCGGCCAAATGGAAGGCGTGATCGACACGCCGGAACAAGCGCCGCGCGGCATCGCGCTGGTGGCCCACCCGCACCCGCTGTTCGGCGGCACCATGGACAACAAGGTCGCCGTCACGCTGATGCGCACCTTTGTCGGCCTCGGCTACGTGGTGGCGCGCATCAACTTCCGCGGCGTCGGCGCCTCGGAGGGCGTGCACGATCACGGCATCGGCGAGACCGACGACATGGCGCTGCTGCACGCCTGGATGGTGGAAAAGTATCCCGGCCTGCCGGTGGCGCTGGCCGGCTTCTCCTTCGGCACCTTTGTGCAGTCGCAGCTGGCCGCGCGCCTGGCCGCCGCCGGCACGCCGGCCGAGCGCCTGGTGCTGGTCGGCGCCGCCGCGAAGAAGTGGGACATGGCCGCCATCCCGGCCGACACCATCCTGATCCACGGCGAACTGGACGAGACCATCCCGATGGTCGACGTGCTGGAATGGCTGCGGCCGCAGGACATCCCGCTGCTGGTGATCCCCGGCGCCGACCACTTCTTCCACCGCAAGCTGCAGCACATCAAGGGCTGGGTCACGCAGATGTGGCACCGTCCGACCGATGTTGCCGCCGAAGAAACGGACACCGCAAGCGCGGGCTAAGGCTCTATAATCATCGCGCTTTCAACTCTCCACCGAACACCACCACATGAAAAAATTTATCGCGGCACTGGCTACCAGTGTGATGTTGATGACCGCCGCCGTGGCGCAAACGCTGCCGGCCCCGACCATCGCCGCCAAGTCCTGGCTGCTGCTGGACGCCACCAGCGGCCAGATCATCGCCTCGCAGGATCCGAACGCCCGCATCGAGCCGGCCTCGCTGACCAAGGTCATGACGGCCTACGTCACCTTCGGCGCGCTGCGCGACAAGAAGATCGACCTGAAACAGCTGGTCAACGTCTCGACCAAGGCCTGGAAGGTCGATTCGAGCAGCTCCAAGATGTTCATCGACCCGGCCACGCCGGTCAGCATCAACGACCTGCTGTACGGTCTGATGGTGCAGTCGGGTAACGACGCCGCCGTCGCGCTGGCCGAAGCCGTCGCCGGCGACGAGTCCGCCTTCGTGGTGCAGATGAACAAGGAAGCCCAGCGCATGGGCCTGACCAACACCCACTTCGCCAACCCGCACGGCCTGCCGAGCCCGGAGAACTATTCGACCGCGCAAGACCTGTCGGTGCTGGCCAAGCGCGTGATCCTGGACTTCCCCGAGTTTTACAAGATCGACTCGGTCAAGAGCTTCACCTACAACAAGATCACCCAGCAGAACCGCAATCGCCTGCTGTGGCTGGATCCGACCGTCGACGGCATGAAGACCGGCCACACCGAAGCGGCCGGCTATTGCATGATCGCCTCGGCGCACCGCCCGAACGGCACCGGCGAACGCCGCCTGATCTCGGTGGTGCTGGGCACCTCGTCCGACCAGTCGCGCACGCAGGAAAGCCAGAAGCTGCTGAACTGGGGCTTCCAGAACTTCGACACGGTCAAGCTGTACTCGAAGGGCCAGGCCATCGCGACGCCGGAAATCTGGAAGGGCAGCAAGAACGCCGTCAAGATCGGCTTCGCCAGCGACGTGCTGGTGACCGTGCCGAAGGGCGTGGCCGCCAAGATGAAGCCTGCGCTGGAGCGCAAGGACCCGCTGGTCGCGCCGCTGGCCGAGAACAGCCGGGTCGGCACGCTGAAGATGATGGTCGACGGCAAGCCGCTGCTGGAACTGCCGGTGGTGGCGCTGGAGACCGTCGAGCAGGCCTCGATCTTCGGCCGCGCCTGGGATTCGATCCGGCTCTGGCTGAAGTAAGCTTGCACCCCGCACGGCGGCATACAAGGGTCAGACCCCGTACGGGGTCTGACCCTGACTGGCTTTGCGGGGTGTAACGCTTAATCGTCGGCGCTGGTGTGGTGGATCGACTCCTGCGCCCACTTGAACGCCGCCTGGCCCACCTCCGCCAGCCCGTCGACGTCGATGCCCAGCTTGACGGCGATCTCCAGGGCGCGCTCGACCTTGTCGCGCTCCAGCAGCATCACCAGCATCAGGTACGGGCCGTAGACGCCCTCGCTGCCCAGCAGCACATCGCGGATATCGTCCGACAGATGCATCTTGCCGACCAGGCTGGCCATCGGCACCCCCAACAGCACATCGAACAGCGACAGCAGGCCGACCAGGAACAGCTCGTCGCGCTTGGCCTGCGGCAGCGTGCTGCAGGTCTCCAGGAAACGCGCGCGCGTCAGCGCCACTTCCAGCAGCGACTCGTCGCGGTCCTTGTTGGCGCCGCCGCCGAGGCGGAACATCGACACCGTCAAGCCGCGATACAGCTGATTGCGGCCCAGCACCATGAACGCCTGTTGCAGGCTGGTCACCTTGGTGGTCTGGCCGTTGCTCGGCGCGTTGGCCCAGTTCAGCACCTGGAAGGTCATGCCTGGATCGCGCTTGGCCACCTCGATCAGCGCCGGCAGTTCGGCGTCGCTGCGCAGCAGGTTCAGCAGCTCGATCGAGGTCATGCGGCTCTGGTCGACCTTGGCGTCCGGATCGACCTTGTCGCTGGTGGTGAGGAAATGGCCCATGAAGTAATTGCAGCCCCACGACAGGCACATGCGCTGCTCGTCCCACGACTCGACGCCCTCGACCGCCAGCTTCATCTCGGGACGGCGCATGCGCAGCTGTTTGGTCATGGCCTGGAACTCGGCCAGCGTGTGCGCGTTCAGGTCCAGCATGGCGATGTCGCACAGCGCCAGCAGTGGCTCATCGGCCGCCTCCAGCGAGACGCCGCGCAGCGCCACCTTGCAGCCGGAGGCGCGCAAGGCCGCCATATGGCCGGCCAGCGCCTCCACCGGCGGATCGCCGGCCTTGCGCTCCAGCAAGAATACGGTGTGCGGCGCCACCAGCGGGACGTGCAGGCCGGCGGCCACGGCCGCCGTGCCGAGCTGCACCAGCGCCATGCGCTGCTGCGCGAACTCGGGCAGCAGCGCGGCGACCAGCGTATCGATCAGCACGGGATCGGGCAGCGGCGCGCGCTTGCCGCCGAACGGCACGGAGAAACGGTAGCCGCACAGGCGGTGGCGCTCGTCGACGATTTCGGCGCGCACCACGATGGCGGCGTGGTCGCCGGACGGTGCGGGGGCAGGAGCGGCAGGAGCGGATGAAGCGGCTGAAGCGGGGGCGTTGGCCGCGCTGGCTTCAGGTTCAGGTTTTGATCTCAGAAACGATAAAAATCCCACGCGAGGCCTCCGTCCAGTCCGTCTTGTGTATCCGATCATACATTGAAATCCGCGGCTGGAAACATGCCTCGCCGAAAAATCGGCGTAACTAAAGTACAAGCTTGTCGTTATAATCTAGCGCATTCCCTCAACCGCGAAAGACCGATCATGACCCAGTCCTGCCCTTCCATCGTCACCAGCAAAGGCGGCCCGACGCTGTCGCGCATCGTCGCCGGCATGTGGCGCATGAACGAATGGAATTTGACGCCGCAACAGCGCGTGACGTGGATCGAACAGGCGCTGGCGATGGGCGTGACCAGCTTCGACCACGCCGACATCTACGGCGGCTACGGCGTCGAGGCGGTGTTCGGCGAGGCGCTGGCGCTGCAGCCGTCGCTGCGCGCGCGCATGCAGCTCGTCAGCAAGTGCGGCATCAAGCTGGTCAACGCGGCGCGGCCGGCGCACACCATCCAGCACTATGACACCAGCGCCAGCCACATCATCGCCTCGGCCGAGCACTCGCTGCGCCAGCTGGGCACCGACCACCTCGACCTGCTGCTGATCCACCGCCCGGATCCGCTGATGGACTTCGATGAAATCGCCGGCGCCTTCCAGCGCCTGCAGCAGGACGGCAAGGTCAGGCATTTCGGCGTGTCCAACTTCAGCCGCCACCAGTTCGAGAGCCTGAACCGCCGCATTCCGCTGGCGACCAACCAGGTCGAGTTCTCGCCGCTGAGCGTGGCGCCGATGTTCGATGAAACCTTCGACGGCCTGCAAGACCTGGGCGTGGCGCCGATGATCTGGTCGCCGCTGGCGGGCGGCCGTCTGTTCAGCAGCGACGATGCGGCCGGCGTGCGCGTGCGCGCGGTGATCCAGAAGGTGGCCGACGAGCTGCAGCGCCCGTTCGGCAGCGTGGTGTTCGCGTGGATCATGCAACTGCCGAGCCGTCCGATTCCGCTGACCGGTTCCGGCCGCATCGAGGCGGTGGCGGAAGCGGTGCAGGCGACCCAGTTCAGCCTGAGCCGCAGCCAGTGGTTCGAGATCCTGCGCGCGGCGCGCGGTCACGAAGTGGCTTGATCAGTCCTCATACACGGCTGGCGGGGCGATGCCCTTCCAGCCGCTTTTCCAGGCCAGGTTCAAGGCCAGCGTGGCGGCGATGTAGACCGCGAAGAACAGCACGAAGTAACTGGTCAGCAGCCAGGCCAGCAAGCCCAGGTTGACCAGCAACACCACCAGCGCGGCCCGGCTCTTCTTTTGCTTGGAGCTGGGGAAGCGCACCGTCGACACCATCAGGCTGCCGACCACGAACAGCAGCGCCACCACCAGGCCGGCGTGCCACATCGACGATGCCGGATCCGGCCACGCCACCACCACCGAGGCCACGCAGGCCGCGCCCGCCGTGATCGGCATGCCGACGAAATAGCGCGGATCGGTGCGGCCCACGTTGACGTTGAAGCGCGCCAGCCGCAGCGCGCCGCAGGCGACGAAGAAGAAGCTGGCGATGCCGCCCATGCGCAGCAGGGTCGGATGGTCGACGCCCAGCTGCACGAAGCCGTAGCAATACAACAGCAGGCCCGGCGCGCAGCCGAAGTTCATCACGTCGGCGATGGAGTCGAGCTGCATGCCGAATTCGGAGGCGGTGTTGGTGGCGCGCGCGACGAAGCCGTCGAGCGCGTCGAACACGCCGGCCAGCACCAGCAGCACGGCGGCCAGGCGGTAATCCTGCGGCGAGCCGACCAGCGCGTTGTCGACCGAGATGACGATGCTGCCGAAACCGCAGGCGATCGACATCAGCGTGACCATGCTGGGCAAGGCGAATTTGGCGCGCTGCATGCGCTGTTGGCGTGAAGGTTTCAAATCGGTCGCAATCATAAAACGTCGAGCTTACCATTTTACCGCGCACACTTTGCTTGTAACGGGTGCGACTGTTTCCGAATCCGTCATACAATTGACGCGACAGGAGGTCATCATGACGAATTGGCGACTCTCGGCCGTCGCGCCGCTGGCAGCCCTGCTGGCCGCGTTGCTGGCCGCTTGCGGCGGCGGCGGCGGCGATGCGCCCTCGGCGGCGGCCCCGGCCGCGCCCTCGACGCCGACGCCGACGCCGGAACCGGGCGCGCCCACGCTGACCGGCAACAACGCGCTCGACGGCTACAACTGGTTCATCTATCGGCGCGCCCTGCTGGGCTTGCCGACGCTGGCGCGCAACAGCCTGGTCGACGCGGCCGCGCAAGGGCATTCCGACTACCAGCGCCTCAACAACACCATCACCCACACCGAGACCCAAGGCTTGCCCGGCTTCACCGGCGTGGCGCTGAACAACCGGCTGGCCGCCGCCGGCTACACGCTGGCCGGCCGCAGCGCCTATGGCGAGGTGATCTCCGCCACCAGCAACAGCACCGGCTTTTACCAGGCCGAGGAGCTGATCACCGCGATCTATCACCGCTTCGTGATCTTCGATCCGATCTTCAAGGAAATCGGCACCGGCGCGGCCACCACGGCGTCCGGCTACACCTATTTCACCGCCGACTTCACCGCCAGCAACGGCTACAACAGCCTGGGCGCGGGCAGGTTCGTGGTCTATCCGGCCAACAACCAGGCCGCCGTGCCGACCAACTTCTTCAGCGACAGCGAATCGCCCGATCCGGTGCCCGGGCAAAACGAGGTCGGCTACCCGATCAGCGTGCACGCCGACCTCGACGGCAATGTGACGGTGCAGAGCTTCACCGTGGCGCCGCGCGGCGGCGCGGCGCTCGCCACCCGCCTGCTCAGCCACACCGGCGACAGCGCCACCAGCGAGCGCGCCGCCGCCATCGTGCCGCTGGCCCCGCTGCGCGCCGCCACCACCTACGACGTCAGCTTCAGCGGCATGGTGGGCGGCGTCGCCGTCACCCGCGCCTGGTCGTTTAGTACTAAATAAAACCACGTTTGTTGCATTATGCCAACTGTTCAGGGGGACGGGTCTGCTATCGTATGGACTTCCCAGACGCCCCTCCCCGCACGATGACACTGACCCCACCCGCCGGCGGACATATCCTGCAAGTGGAAACCGGCTTGCAGCAGCTGATGGGCGACCGCGCCCTGTACCTGCAGATCCTGGCCCGCTTCCGCCAGCGCTACCCGGACAGCGCCTTCCAGGCGCGCCAGGCGCTGACGGCAGGCGAGACCGGCCATGCCCAGCGCATCGTCCACACCCTCAAGGGGGCCGCCGGCATGATCGGCGCGCAGCAGGTGTACCTGCTGGCGGCGGAAATGGAGACCGTCTGCGCCGGGCCGTCCAGCGCCTGGTCGGCGCCGCTGGCCCGGCTGGAGCCGGCGCTGCGCAGCCTGATCGCCGTGGTCGACGACCTGCTCGACGCCGGCCAGCCGGCCATGCCGGCGCCGAGCGGCGACGCCGGCGCGGCCGGGACGCCCGCCGCGCGGCCGGCGCAGCAGCCGCAAACGCGCATGCTGCTGCAGCATCTGGCGCGGCTGCTGGAGGAAGGCGACGGCGCGGCGATCGATGTGCTGGAACAGTCGGCGTCGGTGCTGGCCGACAGCCTGGGGGTGGCGGTGTTTCAGGAAATAACGGAGGCGGCGCACCAGTTCGACTTCGAGGCGGCGCTGGCCACGCTGCAGGCGGCCACCGCGTAGACGACAAGCGGCGAACTTAGCGGGTGTATTCCTTCTCTTCGTCGAAGGCGTCGGCGCATTCCTTGTCGCAAAACCGGCGCACATTGTCCAACGGTTTTTCGCAATACCAGCAAGACCCCTTCGGCGGCAGCGTCTGCCGGGTGCGCGCCGCGCCCTGCGCGGCCGCCACCGGCGGCGGCGCGCCGGCGCCGTCATCCGGTACGCTTTCTTGTGTCGGTTCCACGATCCCTCCTTTCCAGGCAGTGCTCAGGTCAGATGCAAGATTACTTCAGCGGAATTGCCGCGCGCATGAGAATTCTCAAGGCCGGTCAATAATAGCAGGTTAGACGCGGCCTCTGCAGCAGCGGCCGTCGCACTTAGCAGGGGAAATATTTTTTAATTGAAAATCGCAAAATGATAGCCTGCCCCGTCATTGTGGCCGGGCAGTCGTGCCGGCTGCGACATGGAGTACCGCATCGTGCTGCCGGTCAAGCGGTCGATTGCGCAGGCCGCCTGAGGGCTTATAATCGCGCCACGATCATTTTCCACGACGGTAAGTTCGCATGCAAGAAAACGCCATCGCACCACAACTGCCGGCCACCAGCCACGCCCATCTGTCGGGCCGCGTGCTCGGCCTGGCCAAGCTGGGCTTGATCGTGCTCGACGCCAACCAGCGCATCGTGCTGTGGAACCCATGGATGGCCAGCCATTCCGGCCTGTCGGCGCACCGGGTGCACACCAGCGAGCTGTTCGACCTGTTCCCCGAGCTGCGCGGCCAGCGGCTCGAGCAGGCGGTGCAGAGCGCCATGCAGAGCAACCTGCCGCAGCAGCTGGCGCCGTCGCTGAACCCGTCGCCGTTCCCGCTGTACCCGACCGGCACCTGGGGCGGCGAACGCATCCAGCAAGCGGTGTCGGTGACGCCGTTCAGCGAGGGCAAGGAGCGCTACTGCCTGATCGAGGTCAGCGACATCAGCACCACCGTCGGCCGCGAGCGCCAGCTGCGCGGCCAGGCCGAGGCGCTGCGCGCGCAATCGTACGTCGACGGCCTGACCGGCATCGCCAACCGCCGCCACTTCGACGTCGCGCTGGACCGCGAGCTGCGCCGCGCCATCCGCAACGAGGGCCAGCTGTCGCTGCTGCTGATGGATATCGATTCGTTCAAGGCCTACAACGACCACTTCGGCCACCAGCAGGGCGACGCCTGCCTGATCCACGTGGCCGAGGCTTTCGCCGCCGCGCTGCAGCGCCCGGCCGACCTGGCGGCGCGCTACGGCGGAGAAGAATTCGCCGCCGTGCTGCCGGACACCGCGCCGGAACAGGCGGCGCAGGTGGCCGAAACCATCCGCGCGCGGATCGCCGCGCTGGCCATCACCCACGCGCCGGCGGCGGCGCGGCCGCACGTCACCATGAGCATCGGCGTGGCCAGCTTCGACAAAGATACACTGTGCGACGCGGCCACCATGCTGGCCGCCGCCGACGGCTGCCTGTATGCCGCCAAACACGCCGGTCGCGATTGCGTGATCGTCCACAACCCCAAAGAAAGCGTCAATGAAACTGCGTAATCTCGTCATCGTTCTCGCGGCCGCGCTGGCCGCCCCTTCCGCCTTCGCCGCCACCGCCGCCTGCCAGGGCAAGGCGCCATCGGGCGAACTGACCGCGACCCGCATCGCCGCCGCCAACAACACCAGCAAGGAGCCCGGCCTGTACGAAGGCCCGGTGTGGATCAAGGATGCGCTGTACTTCTCGGACTTCACGTTCGGGCCGGGCTTCCCGTCGCGCATCCGCAAGCTGGACGCGAGCGGCAAGGTCAGCACCGTGATCGAGGACAGCGGCAGCAACGGCCTGGCGGTCGACGCCGACGGCAACATCCTGGCGGCCACGCACAAGTACAAGAGCGTGTCGCGCTACACCCTCGACGGCAAGCGCAGCGACGTGGTCGGCAAGTACCAGGACAAGGTGTTCAACTCGCCGAACGACATGGCGCTGGCCGCCGACGGCACGCTGTACTTCAGCGACCCGGACTTCCAGCGCGCCGCCGCGCCGGGCGGGCAGGACAAGACGCGCGTCTACCGCGTGGCGAAAGACGGCAGCGTGACGGTGGTCGACGACACGCTGAAGAATCCGAACGGCGTGTCGCTGTCGCCGCAGGGCGACGTGCTGTACGTGAACGGCATGGTGGGCGACCACGGCGTGCTGCGCGCCTACAAGATCGTCGGCGGCAAGCCGCAGCAGGGGCACGACCTGGTGGCCAAGCTCGGCATCCCGGACGGAATGGCGGTCGACTGCCTGGGCAACATCTACGTCAGCGAGCACACCGACCGCCGCCTGAGCGTGTTCACGCCGGCCGGCAAGCAGATCGCGACGATCAAGGTGGACGCCAACGTCACCAACGCCGCCTTCGGCGGCGCCGACGGCAAGACCCTGTTCATCACTGGCGCCGGCGCCGTGTGGAAGCTGGACCTGGACGTCACCGGCTCGCCGTACTGATCGTCAGTGCAGCGCCTTGAGCTGCTTGATGATGTCGGACAGGCGGTATGGCTTGTTGATCAGCGGGTAGTTCGCCAGGTCGGCGTCGTGCCCGTCGAAGGAGGCGGCGGCGTAGCCGGAGGTCAGCAGGATCTTCAGGTCCGGCTGATGCAGCACGGCGCGCTTGGCCAGCTCGACGCCGTTCATGCCCGGCATCACCACATCGCTGAATAAAATCGCAATGTCGGGATGGCGGTGCATCAAGTCCATCGCCTCGGTGCCGTTATTGGCCGGCAGCACCTCGTAGCCCAGGCTCTGGAACAGGTGCACCGCCACTTCCAGCACTTCCGGCTGGTCGTCGACGACCAGCACTTTCTCCATCGCCTCGACCTGGCCGGCGATGCCGAGCCCCTCGTCCTTGACCAGGGCCGGGAAGTACAGCGAGATTTCAGTCCCCTTGCCCAGCTCCGACTGGATCCGCAAATCGCCGCCGGCCTGCTGCGCCAGGCCGTACGCCTGGCTCAGCCCCAGCCCGGTGCCCTTGCCCACTTCCTTGGTGGTGTAGAACGGCTCGATCGCGCGCTGCATCACCTCGGGCGACATGCCGGTGCCGTTGTCGCGCACGCCCAGCCGCACGTAGCGGCCCGCCGGCAGCGGGCTGGCTGGTATGTTGTCGACGACATCGACCAGCACCGTGATGACGCCATGCGAGCCGGAGGCGTCGCGGGCGTTGACCACCAGGTTGAGCACGGCCGCTTCCAGCTGCGTGACGTCGGCCATGATGTCGGGCACGTTCGGCGCGAGATGCAGGTCCAGTTGCATCGAGCTCGGTATCGCCCGCCGCAGCATCGCCTCGAAGGCCGACAGCGTGCGGTTGAGGTTCATGCGGGTCGGCTTGAGCGGCTGCTGGCGCGCGAACGCCAACAGCTGCTGGGTCAGGTTGGCGCCGCGGTTGGCGGCGCGCTCCATGCCGGCGATGATCTTCAGCTGGTTCTCGCGGTCGACGCCGTGGCGCAGCAGCTCGATGCTGCTGACGATCACGCTCAGCAGGTTGTTGAAATCGTGCGCGATGCCGCCGGTCAGCTTGCCGATCGCCTCCAGCTTCTGCGACTGGTGCAGCGCGTCGCGCGCCTGCGCCAGGGTTTCCTCGGCCTTGCGCCGCTCGGTGACGTCGCGCGTCACCTTGGCGTAGCCGATTAGCTTGCCCATGGTGTCGTGGATCGGGTCGATGACCACGTGCGCCCAGAAGCGCTCGCCGCCCTTGCGCACGCGCCAGCCCTCGCGCTCGAAGCGTCCCTGCTTGCGGGCCAGTTCCAGCGCCTGGGCCGGCAGGCCGGCGCGCTGGTCTTCCTCGGTGTAGAAGCGCGAGAAATGCGAGCCGACCACCTCGTCCGAACCGTAGCCCTTGATGCGGCGCGCGCCCTCGTTCCAGTTGGTGACCGTGCCGTCCTCGGACAACATGTAGATCGCGTAGTCGGTGACGCCCTGCACCAGCAGGCGGAAGCGTTCCTCGCTGGCGTGCAGCGCCTCCTGGGCGCGGCGGCGGTCGGTGATGTCGCGGGTGATCTTGGTGAAGCCCAGCAGCACGCCGTGCTCGTCGCGGATCGGGTCGAGCAGCACGCTGGCCCAGAAGTGGCTGCCGTCCTTGCGCACGCGCCAGCCCTCGTCCTCGAACTTGCCGTCGGTGATGGCCGAATGCAGCGCGTACGCCGGCCGCCCGGCGGCGCGGTCGTCGTCGGTGTAAAAGCGGGAGAAGTGCTGGCCGATGATCTCCTCGGCCGTGTAGCCCTTGAAGCGCTGCGCCCCGGCGTTCCAGCTGGCGACGATGCCCTCGGCCGACAGCATGTAGATCGCGTAGTCGGTGACGCTGGAGATGAACAGCCGCAGTCGCTCGGCCTCGACAACGATATCGTGCTTGGATTCGGGGATCATCGGACTCGTTTCTTCGGGCATGACAAACTTTCAAGATAGCGAGTCATTGTACCGTCCGCGCGAACGAATGGATGCTGCCCCGGACATACAGTGTGTCCAGGACAAGGATGGAGGTTAGCTCGCTGAGAAGGCGCGAACTTTGAGCAACCCAGGAAGATAGATATCTGCATCGATGCGAGGGAAATGAACACCCAACCCGGATGGACTGATTTCAGCATCCGCCAGATCGGCAGGCCGGGCCTGCATCAATCCGGGGACGTCGCGTGGAGCGAAGGCAATCTGCAGACCGGACGCAAGAGTCACCACAACCCGCGCGATGCGCCGATCATAGCGCACGGCGATGGCGGGAGGAAAGGCCGCTTGCATCGCTTTACCACGATGATTCGCGGCTGTAAATTCTGCCTTAGTAAAGCCCATGAATCGTCCTCCATTTCGCGCAAAGCGCGGCAATATGAGCAGCGAGCCCGTCGGCAATCCTCTCCAACGCTTTGGAAGAGAAGCCGTAATTTTCAAGCAACTCGGGCGGACCGCTCGGGCAGTGAAGATTAAATACCGCTTCATGCCCCTGGGCTTGCACATGCACGTGTGCCGGGCGGTGATCATTCAAATAAATGACCACGCGAGCGCCAAAAATCGTCAGGACAGTCGGCATTTTATCAAACTTGGCTGGCTAAGATTCACTAAGCGTGCCTGTTGATGAAAATGCGGTCGTGAGCAATCTCAACAAACAACCGTGCTGCCTGCGGCCTGTTTACTTGCCGATGCAGAAGCGGCTGAAGATCACGCCCAGCAGGTCGTCCGACGAGAAGGCGCCGGTGATGCTCGACAGTTGCACTTGCGCCAGCCGCAGCTCTTCGGCGAACAGGTCCAGCGACTGGTCGTTCTGCGCCGCGTGCTCGCCGGCGCGGTCGAGGTGGGCGCCGGCGTTCTTCAGCGCGATCAGGTGGCGTTCGCGCGCCAGGTACAGCGATTCGCCGGTCTGCTGCCAGCCGGCGATGCGCAGCAGCTCGGCGCGCAGCAGGTCGATGCCGAGGTGTTCGTGCGCCGACAGGTAGACATGTGTCGCGTCGCTCATCGCGTCCACGCCCGGCTTGTGGCCGGACAGGTCGATCTTGTTCCAGATGCGCAGCACCGGCACGCCCGGCGGGAAGGCGGCGACGATGTTCTCGTCGGCGCGCGACGGGCCGTGGTCGGCGTCGAGCAGGTGCAGGATCACGTCGGCCTTGCCGACCTCGCCCCAGGTGCGCTCAATGCCGATGCGCTCGACCACGTCCACCGACTCGTCGGCCGAACGGATGCCGGCCGTGTCGATGATGTTGAGCGGGATGCCTTCGATCTGGATGGTCTCGGTGACCTTGTCGCGCGTGGTGCCGGCGATCGGCGTGACGATGGCCACGTCGGTGCCGGCCAGCGCGTTCAGCAGCGACGACTTGCCGACGTTGGGCTGGCCGACCAGCACCACGTTCAAGCCCTCGCGCAGCAGCGCGCCCTGCGCCGCCTGCTTGAACACCTGCTCCAGCGCGGCGACGATGCCGGCCAGCTGGCCGCGCGCGTCGGATTTTTCCAGGAAGTCGATTTCCTCTTCCGGGAAGTCGAGCGTGGCCTCGACCAGCATGCGCAGCCCGGTGACGCCGTCGACCAGCTTGTTGACGGTCTTGGAGAACGCGCCCGACAGCGATTGCGACGCCGACTTGGCGGCCGCCTCCGTGGAGGCGTCGATCAGGTCGGCAACGGCCTCGGCCTGCGCCAGGTCGAGCTTGTCGTTGAGGTATGCGCGGCGGGTGAACTCGCCCGGCTCGGCCAGCCGCAGGCCCAGCTCGGCGCCGGCCTCCAGCACGCGCGCCAGCAGCAATTGCAGCACGATCGGGCCGCCGTGGCCCTGCAGTTCCAGCACGTCTTCCCCGGTGTACGAGTGCGGGCCCTTGAACCAGATGGCGATACCCTGGTCGATGATGGCGCCGTCGGCCTGCTTGAACGGGATGTAGGTGGCGTGGCGCGGCTGCAGCGCGGTGTCGCCGAACAGCGCGGCGATCAGCGGTTTCAGGTTCTTGCCGGAGGCGCGCACGACGCCGATACCGCCGCGTCCCGGTGCGGTGGCGATGGCGGCGATGGGGGAAGAGTCGAGGTTCATAGACGGATTGTAGTGGATATAAAAAAAGCCCGCGATCAACACGGGCTTCTAAGCAACACCTTCAGGCGGGCATCAAGCGTTGGCTGCCGCCGGTGGCGCGAATTTCTTGGAGATCACGTACTGCTGACCGATCGACAGCACGTTGTTCACCACCCAGTACAGCACCAGGCCGGACGGGAAGAAGAAGAACATCACCGAGAACGCCAGCGGCATGAACAGCATCATCTTCGCCTGCATCGGATCGGCCGGGGCCGGGTTCAGCTTGGTGGTGATGTACATCGAGATCGCGTACAGCACCGGCAGGATGAACCATGGGTCCGGCGCGGCCAGGTTGGTGATCCAGCCGATCCACGGCGCGCCGCGGATTTCGACCGCGGCCTGCAGCACCCAGTACAGCGCGATGAAGACCGGCATCTGCACCAGGATCGGCAGGCAGCCGCCCAGCGGATTGATCTTCTCGGCCTTGTACAGTTCCATGGTGGCCTGGTTCATCTTGGCCGGGTCGCCCTTGTAGCGCTCGCGGATGGCTTGCATCTTCGGCGTGACCAGCTTGACCTTGGCCATGCTGCGGTAGCCGGCGGCCGACAGCGGGAAGAACAGCAGCTTGATCAGGATGGTGAAGACGATGATGGTCCAGCCCCAGTTGCCCAGCACGCTGTGGATGTGGTCCATGACCCAGAAGATCGGCTTGGCGATCACCGCCAGCATGCCGTAGTCCTTGACCAGTTCCAGGCCAGGAGTGACCGCTTCGAGCAGCTTCGATTCCTGCGGGCCGGAGAACAGCTTGGCCTGGTTGGAAATCGTCGCGCCCGGCGCCAGCGTGCCCAGCGGCTGGATGGTGCCGATGGCGTACTGGTTGGCGGCCACTTTCTTGGTGAAGATGGTGCGTTCCAGCTTGTCCTGCGGCACGAAGGCCGAGACGAAGAAGTGCTGCGAGATCGCGACCCAGCCGTTGTCGGCCTTGGTCGGGTGATCCTGCACCAGCGGCTTGCCGGTCTTGGCCGCTTCCGCGTCTTCTTTTTCCAGCGTTTCGAACTTCAGTTTGTGGTACTTGTCGGCGGCGGTGTACAGCGTCGGGCCGGTGTAGCTGCTGTTGAAGAACGAGTCGCCGGCCGGCTTGTTGCCGTCGTGGACCAGTTGCATGTACAGCTGCGGCGCGACCGGCGCGGCGCCGACGTTGGTGACGTCGTGGCGCACGTCAATCACGTAGTCGCCGCGCTTGAAGGTGAAGGTCTTGGTCAGCTTGACGCCGCCCTGCTCCGCTTCCAGCACCAGTTGCACCTGGTTGGCGTCGTTGAGCATGCGCGGGCCGGGCTTGGCGACGAAGCCGGTCTGGTGGGTCGGCAGGCCGGCGGCGCCGATCAGGCCGGTCTCGGCCAGATAGGTCTTGCCGGTGGCCTTGTCGACGTCGAACAGCACCTGGTTCTTGTTGTTGTCGACGCCGTCCTTGAACTTCAGCAGTTCCAGGCGCTTGATGGTGCCGCCCAGCGTGTCGATGTCGACGCGGTAGACGTCGGTGGTGACGGTGATGCGCTCACTCTTGAACGGCTCGGCGGCCGCTGGCGCGCCAGGCAGGGCTGCGGCGCCGGCCGGGGTGGCGGCGGCGGCCGGCAATTCGGACGTCTTCGCTTCCGGCGCCTTGGCGGTTTGCGCCGGCTGCGGCGCAAACATGGACGGATGCCCGGTCGAGACCTGCCAGTTATTCCAGAGAATAAACAGCGACACGGCAAACACGATCCACAGGATGGTACGTTTATTGATATCCATTAGGGTATTTATCAGGAGTGGTTGCAACCGCAAGCGGTCGTTGAAGAATTCGATTTGCCGGCCGGTGGTACCGGATCGACACCGCCGTCATTCCAGGGATGGCAACGGCACACGCGCTTGAGCGCCAGCAGGCTGCCCCTGGCGGCGCCGTGGACTTGCAGCGCTTCCAGCGCGTAGTTCGAGCAGCTCGGATAAAAACGGCAGCTCGGCGTCATCATCGGGCTGATCGCCAATTGATAGAAACGCAACAGGAAGCGGAGAACGGTTTTCATGGCGCAGCTGTATGTGGTGACGGCGCTGGCGAAGGCAAGACCGGAGGCACGGCCGCCGGCGGCAACAGCGGCGGCTGGCGCGGATGCGACTTGGCCGCCTTGGCCTGGGCGAAGATGCGCGCCAGTTCCACCCGCAAGTCCGCTTTCAGCCTGGCGGTCGTGGCCGGTCCCTGCTTGCTGTTGACCGGCTTGGCCAGCCGCACCATGCAATCGATGGCCGGCAGGCCGGACTGGCGGAACAGCTCGCGGGTGACGCGCTTGATCGTGTTGCGCGTGACGGCGCGCGGCGCGAAGCGCTTGGCCACCACGACGCCCAGCCGCGCATGCGGCAAATCGTTCAGACGGGTGTAGAGCACGAAGTGCGCGCTTTTTTGCGTAGGGCGCAAACGAAAAACGGATGAAAATTCATCCGTTTTAACGATACGCCGAACGCGCGCGAAGTCGTGGGAACCTTCGCCTGTCGAGCCGCTTGAAATACAGCTTTCCACGCGATCAGCTAACAAGCAGGTGGCTTATACAGCCAGACGCTTGCGGCCTTTGGCGCGACGTGCGTTGAGCACATCACGGCCGCCACGGGTAGCCATACGAGCGCGGAAGCCGTGGGTACGCTTGCGGCGTACGACGGAAGGTTGGTAAGTACGTTTCATGTTGGTCTCGCTTAAAGCAGAAAAAAATGCAAAATCGGGTTGTGGCCCCGTCAGTTTTTGGTGCCAATGACACTTCGCGCACCTATGCCAACGCTCCGGCACAAGCTGGGTCCATCTCATCGCCCGCTAAATCCACGCTTACTCCATATTGACGTCCATGTGAATAAACAAGGAATACGGGCGGGGAACCCTGAATTATCAGCATTTCGATCCCGCTTGTCAACAACTGACTGGCCCTGTTTGCTGCCCGGACTCTCCCCAAAGTACAAAAAATAAGCTTCGTGCCTGTGGATAACTTTGCCGAGCGAGAGTAGAATAGCGCGTTACGTGTGGAGAACCTCGAAGTTATCCCACCCTCATTCAGCAGTAGAAAGACATTGGATTCATGGATAATTTCTGGCAGACCTGCTCCGCACAGTTGGAGTTGGAACTGACGCCGCAACAATTCAGCGCGTGGATTAAACCGCTCATTCCCCTCGATTACGAGGCGGGCAAGTTGCGTGTCGCCGCACCGAATCGCTTCAAGCTCGACTGGGTCAAATCGCAGTTCGCCAGCCGCATCACCGCCCTGGCCTGCCAGTACTGGGAAGCGCCGACCGAAGTGCAGTTCGTGCTCGACCCGCGCCTGTCGGCGCCGAAAAAGGCCGCCGCGGCGGCCGCCGCGCCGCAGCCGGAGTACAACGGCGGCGTGCCGAACATCCACGCCCGCGCCAACGATCCGGTGCCGTCGGTGCCCGAGCTGCCGGCCTCGGCCGCGCCGCGCCGCGAGCAGAGCCGCATCAACACCGACCTGACCTTCGACAGCTTCGTCACCGGTAAGGCCAACCAGCTGGCGCGCGCCGCCGCGATCCAGGTGGCCAACAATCCGGGCGTGTCGTACAACCCGCTGTTCTTCTACGGCGGCGTCGGCCTGGGTAAGACCCACTTGATCCACGCCATCGGCAACCAGGTGATGGCCGACCAGCCGGGCGCCAAGATCCGCTACATCCACGCCGAGCAATACGTGCGCGACGTGGTGACGGCGTACCAGCGCAAGGGTTTCGACGACTTCAAGCATTACTATCACTCGCTCGACATGCTGCTGATCGATGATATTCAATTCTTCGGCGGCAAGAGCCGCACGCAGGAAGAATTCTTCTACGCGTTCGAGGCGCTGATCGCCGCGAAGAAACAGATCATCATCACCTCGGATACCTATCCGAAGGAAATCACCGGCATGGACGACCGCCTGATCTCGCGCTTCGACTCCGGCCTGACGGTCGCGATCGAACCGCCGGAACTGGAAATGCGCGTCGCCATTTTGCTGAAGAAAGCCAAGCAGGAAGGCGTCACCTTCTCGGACGACGTCGCCTTCTTCGTCGCCAAGCACCTGCGCTCCAACGTGCGCGAGCTCGAAGGCGCGCTGCGCAAGATCCTGGCGTACTCGCGCTTCCACGGCAAGGACATCACGATCGACATCGTCAAGGAAGCGCTGAAGGATCTGCTGTCGGTGCAGAACCGCCAGATCTCGGTGGAAAACATCCAGAAGACGGTGGCCGACTTCTTCAACATCAAGGTCGCCGACATGTACTCCAAGCGCCGGCCCGCCAACATCGCGCGGCCGCGCCAGATCGCCATGTACCTGGCCAAGGAACTGACGCAGAAAAGCCTGCCCGAAATCGGCGAACTGTTCGGTGGCCGCGACCACACCACCGTGCTGCACGCGGTGCGCAAGATCGCGCTGGACCGGACTAAAAATCCCGAGTGCAACCACGAGCTGCACGTGCTGGAACAGACGCTGAAGGGCTAGGCTGAGAACGCGGATTGAGCCGAGACTTGACCCGGGCACGGCGGGGTCAGACCCCGTACGGGGTCTGACCCCATCTTCGCCGCAGTGCGGGTTAAACGGGGCAATCAAATGGACTGGTCTGCGCTCAGGTTTGCCATTATGATTTAGGCAAACCGGCAATCCAGCCCATATGGCAAGAATGCTTTAAATATATCGTTTTAATCTTTATTACTGAGGATAATCTATGCAATTGGTCAAAACCACCCGAGATACCCTTCTCCGGCCACTGCAGATCGTGAGCGGTATTGTCGAGCGTCGGCACACTATGCCGATTCTGGCCAATATCCTCATCCGCAAAGACGGCGAGAACGTCTCCTTCCTGTCGACCGACACCGAAGTCCAGATCACCACCAACGCCGCCATCGGTTCCGGCAGCGAAGTGACCGGCACCACCGTGGCCGCGCGCAAGCTGCTCGACATCCTGCGCGCGCTGCCTGAATCGGGCGACGTGACGATGACCCTGCTGAACAAGCGCCTGACGGTGCAGACCGGCAAATCGCGCTTCGCGCTGCAGACCCTGGCCGCCGAGGAATTTCCGACCGTGCAGCAGGCCGACAGCTACAGCGCCAGCGTCACGCTGCCGCAGAAGACGCTCAAGCACCTGTTCAACATGGTGCACTTCTCGATGGCGCAGCAGGACATCCGCTACTACCTGAACGGCCTGCTGCTGGTCCTGGACGGCAAGAACGTGATCGCCGTGGCAACCGACGGCCACCGCCTGGCGTTCTGCCAGGTCGAGACCGAGCAATCGTTCGAGCGCCAGGAAGTGATCATCCCGCGCAAGACCATCATTGAACTGCAGCGCCTGCTGGAAGAAAACGACGAGACGGTCCAACTGGACATCGCCGCCAACCAGGTCAAGCTGACCTTCGCCGACATCGAGCTGATCTCGAAGCTGGTCGAAGGCAAGTTCCCCGACTACACGCGGGTCATCCCGAAGGGCTACAAGAACGAATTCACGATCGGCCGCGATGAGCTGCTGCGTTCGCTGCAACGCGCCGCCATCATGACCAGCGACAAGTTCAAGGGCGTGCGCTGCATCATCACGCCGGGCAGCATGAAGATCAGCTCGACCAACGCCGACCAGGAAGAAGCGGTCGAGGAACTGGAAATCGACTACGGCGGCGACAGCGTCGACATCGGCTTCAACGTCACCTACCTGCTCGACGTGCTCAACAACCTGAAGTGCGACCAGGTCAACGTCGCGCTCGGCGATTCGAACTCGTCGGCGCTGATCTCGATCCCGGACAACGCCGACTTCAAGTACGTCGTCATGCCGATGCGTATCTAAGTTTCAAGCAGCAGCCGTTTGAACACCAGTAATCGATAACAGAGAAAGCAGCACATGTCCGCCATCCCAGAAGAGATTCCAGCACCAGTACCGGCAAAAACCGAAGAATACGGCGCATCGTCCATTCAGATCCTCGAAGGCCTGGAAGCGGTCCGCAAGCGTCCCGGCATGTACATCGGCGACACCTCGGACGGCACCGGCCTGCACCACCTGGTGTTCGAAGTGCTGGACAACTCGATCGACGAATCGCTGGCCGGCCACTGCACCGAGATCCACGTCACCATCCACTCGGACAACTCGATCTCGATCACCGACAACGGCCGCGGCGTGCCGACCGGCCTGAAGATGGACGACAAGCACGATCCGAAGCGCTCCGCCGCCGAAATCGTCATGACCGAACTGCACGCCGGCGGCAAGTTCGACCAGAACTCGTACAAGGTCTCGGGCGGCCTGCACGGCGTGGGCGTATCGTGCGTCAACGCGCTGTCGAAACTGCTCAAGCTGACCATCCGCCGCGACGGCAAAGTGCACTACATGGAATTCGTCCGCGGCGTGCCGCAGAACCGCGAACTCGACACCAAGGACGGCTTCGCCGTCTCGCCGATCAAGGTCATCGGCGAAACCGACAAGCGCGGCACCGACGTGCACTTCTGGGCCGACGAGGAAATCTTCAACCACGTCGAATTCCACTACGAAATCCTGGCCAAGCGCATCCGCGAACTGTCGTTCCTGAATAACGGCGTCAACATCAAGCTGACCGACCAGCGCACCGGCAAGGAAGAAATCTTCGCCTTCGAAGGCGGCACCCGCGGCTTCGTCGAATACATCAACAAGGCCAAGACGGTGCTGCACCCGACCGTGTTCCAGGCCACCGGCGAGCGCATGTCGGACCAGGGCACCAACATCTCGGTCGACGTCTCGATGCAATGGAACGACGCCTACAACGAGCAGGTGCTGTGCTTCACCAACAACATCCCGCAGCGCGACGGCGGCACCCACCTGACCGGCCTGCGCGCCGCGATGACCCGCGTCATCAACAAATACATCGACGAGCAGGAATTCGCCAAGAAGGCCAAGGTTGAAATCTCCGGCGACGACATGCGCGAAGGCCTGACCTGCGTGCTGTCGGTCAAGGTGCCGGAGCCGAAGTTCTCGTCGCAGACCAAGGACAAGCTGGTGTCGTCGGAAGTGCGCGGCCCGGTCGAAGAGATCGTCGCCAAGACGCTGTCGGACTACCTGCAGGAAAAACCGAACGACGCCAAGATCATCTGCGGCAAGATCGTCGAAGCGGCGCGCGCGCGCGAAGCGGCCCGCAAGGCCCGCGACCTGACCCGCCGCAAAGGCATCATGGACGGCCTGGGCCTGTCGGCCAAGCTGGCTGACTGCCAGGAAAAGGATCCGGCGCTGTGCGAACTGTACATCGTCGAGGGTGACTCCGCAGGCGGCTCCGCCAAGCAGGGCCGCGACCGCAAGTTCCAGGCGATCCTGCCGCTGCGCGGCAAGGTGCTGAACGTGGAAAAGGCGCGCTTCGAAAAGATGCTGTCGTCGGAACAGATCACCACGCTGATCGCCACGCTGGGCACGTCGATCGGCCCGGACGAATTCAACGTCGACAAGCTGCGCTACCACCGCATCATCATCATGACCGATGCGGACGTCGACGGCGCCCACATCCGCACGCTGCTGCTGACGCTGTTCTACCGCCAGATGCCGCAGCTGGTCGAGCGCGGCCACATCTACATCGCGCAACCGCCGCTGTACAAGGTCAAGGCCGGCCGCGACGAGCGCTACCTGAAGGATGATGCGGAAGAAGCGAGCTACATGATGAACGTCGCGCTGAACACTGCCGCGCTGACGCCGCGCGAAGGCGCCGACCCGATCGTCGGCGAACCGCTGGGCGAGCTGGTGCGCCAGTTCAACCTGGCCAACGTCATCATGACGCGCCTGACGCGCGTGATCGACCGCGCCGCGCTGACCGCCATCATGACCGGCGTGACGCTGAACCTGGACACGCAAGAGCAGGCCGAAGCATCGGCGCGCGCGATGATGGCCGAGATCAACGACATCGCCGTCAAAATCACGGTGATTTCGGACGAGCTGTCCGAGAAGCACGCGCTGCGCATCGAGCGTATGCACCACGGTAACATCAAGGTCAGCGCGATCGACGCCGACTTCGTGCAGGGCGCGGACTACAACGTGCTGGCCAGCGCGGCGGCCACGTTCAAAGGCCTGATCGGCGAAGGCGCCTACGTGCGCCGCGGCGAAGGCGAACGCACCAAGGAATCGGCCGTGGTCGACTTCCACCAGGCGATGCAGTGGCTGCGGGATGAGGCGGAGCGTGTGGTGTCGAAGCAGCGCTACAAAGGTCTGGGTGAGATGAATCCGGATCAGCTGTGGGAGACAACGATGGACCCGACGGTGCGCCGTCTGCTGAAAGTGCAGATTGAGGATGCGATCGCTGCGGATCAGATCTTCACGACGCTGATGGGCGATGATGTGGAACCGCGCCGGGCGTTTATTGAGAACAATGCGCTGCGTGCCGGCAATATCGACGTTTAGAATAGCATCCGAAGTTAGTACTTAAAGGCCAGCCCTCAGAAGCTGGCCTTTCTGTTGGTAACTACCATATTACTATCGAAGTTCCTCCCAACTTGTCCATGCCGTCCCATAGGTCGCAAATTTTAATTCTAATGGGAACCAAAGAGTGCATGTAGATTTGTTATATTCCAGTACTCATTTCTTTGGTCGGATGTGAACGATTAAAAATGAAAATTGACAAAAATGTTCCTGCGGCAATCGAGACGACTGCCATTTTTTCCCTATTCCCATTACTTCACAGCTACTCCTGTCTGCCCCAAGAAGCGCCGCAGCTTATACTCAAGTAAAGCTGTGTCGCCGAGCTCGCACTCCCACACCACTAGCACTTGCCATCCTATCTGAACGAGTTCATCGCGCACTCGCACGTCACGCTCCTTGTTGCCATTGAGCTTGTCGCTCCAGAATTCCACGCGCGATTTGGGCATGCGCGCTGCGGCGCAGTGATCATGGCGATGCCAAAAGCAACCATGAACGAAGATAACCTTCTTCCGCGATGCGAAGACCAAGTCAGGCGAACCAGGCAGCTTCCGCACATGAAGACGATAGCGGTAGCCAGCGGCAAACACCATCTTTCGGACGATAAGTTCCGGGCGCGTGTTTTTGCCGCGCACCTTCGCCATCACCGCGCTGCGCGCCGTCGGATTTATGGAATCGACCATGCCTTGCCCTCATCGTCTTTCAAACCAATAAGAGCAAGATCGCAGCTGTCACAAAATATTCAATGGTGTTTTGATAAAAGCCAAGAAAGCTAAATTGAATACTGGACAAAGATACAGTAAAATTATCCAATTCGCGGATTTGGTCGCCGTCATCCATTGCTTTATACTGCTGCAATCCCGTCTGCCCAGCACGGCATACAACGGGATTCGCCGGCGTGACGACGTCTGGTTGGAGCCGCATCGACTCAATCCGATCGTATTAAAAACACCATGTACAAGCAACCTTTCACCACCGCGCCTTCGGACGAGCATCTCGTGCTGGCTCCGCGCGCCCTTGAATCGATCGAGCTATTCGCGGGCGCCGGCGGTCTGGCGCTGGGCTTCTCCAGCAACGATGTCCGCCACCGCGCGGTGGTCGAGTGGAATACGCATGCCTGCAACACCATCCGCCACAACAAGCTGCACAAGGTCGAGCCGATCTGCCATTGGCCGGATGTGACGGAGGGCGACGTCAAGCAGTTCAAGTACGGCGCTTTCGAGGGCGTCGATCTGATCACCGGCGGGCCGCCTTGCCAGCCCTTTTCCATGGGCGGCAAGCATGGCGGCTTCCTGGATGAGCGCGACATGTTTCCACAAGCGATACGCGCCGTGCGCGAGGCGCGGCCACGCGCATTCGTCTTCGAGAACGTGCAGGGTCTGACGCGCGTCGCCTTCGCCGATTACTTCGACTATATCCTGCTGCAGCTGGAATTTCCGTCCCTGACCGCGAAGCCGCAGGAGCAGTGGGGGGATCATCTGGCCCGCTTGCGTAAATGGAAGAGCAAGCCGGGCACGACCAGCGAGTACCGCGTGACGTTCAAGTTGGTCAACGCCGCGAATTACGGCGTGCCGCAGAAACGCATGCGTGTTTTCTTCGTCGGCTTCCGCGCGGACCAGGACAAGGTGTGGGAGGCGCCCGCCGAAACGCATAGCAGCGACGCGTTGCTGTTGTCGCAATGGGCGTCCAAGGAATATTGGGAGCGCCATAAGGTCGCGACGCGGCATCGTCCCGCCGCGCCCGAGGGGATTGAGAAGAAGATCCGAATGCTCGTCGACAGCGATTACGGCGCCAACGTGGTCGCGTGGAAAACCGTGCGCGATGCCATCGCCGATCTGCCGGATCCGGAGCGCTTCCCCGGCAAGGTGCAGGCGCATCGTTTTCAGCCTGGCGCGCGGACGTATGTCGGGCACACCGGCAGTCCGATGGACGAGCCGGCGAAGGCGTTGAAAGCAGGCGACCACGGCGTGCCGGGCGGCGAGAACATGCTGCGGCGCGTGGACGGATCGGTTCGCTATTTCACGATCCGCGAGTCGGCCCGCATTCAGACCTTTCCCGACACCTTCCTGTTCGAGGGCACCTGGTCGGAGATCATGCGTCAGCTCGGCAACGCGGTGCCGGTGCGGCTGGCCTCCGTGATCGCCGAGAGCGTCTGCGATCTGCTTAGGGCGTAGCGTCGCCGGCCGGCGCGGCGCCGGCCACCTCCAGTTCGACGACGCCGTGGGCCGGGGTGTAAAAGCGGTCCGAGTCCAGCTGGTGCATGTCTTCGGTGAAGCGTTCGAAGATTTCGTGGATGTCGGCGTACGGGCGGTGCGTCGCCAGGTGGGCGCCGATCTGTTCGATGATTGTCTCCGGCGGCTTTTGATTTTCCGTGGTCGCGTCGGCCCACTCGCGGCCGGGATGCATCGTGTCCCACGGGGAGCGCTTGTTGACGCGGGTTTCCGAGCTGTCGCCATGCTTGCCGAGGCCGAAGCAGATTTTCGTTTCCGAGTTCCAGATCGGCTTGAAGAAGTTGATCAGGTAGTCCTCGGCCGATTTCTGGAAGCCCGTCTGCACGATCAGGAAGCGGCAATCGAAATCGTTGATGTCTAGAGTGGTGCCGGCTTTGCGTATGCTGCGCGCGTGCTCGTTGAGGCGGGTCGAGAGTTTGGTGCCTTGGCTGACCGCGTCCTTGGCGGACTGATTGTCCGGGTCGGCCTTGCCGACGTAGATCGGGTGGTCTCGGCCCTTAAGTGCCGCGTACGGCGCGAAGTCGCCCCGGTAGTAGATGGCGTAGACGCCGGCGCCGTAGAACTCTGGGATTCGCGCCAGCGGATGCTTGGTTTGAGCCACCAAGGTCAAAGCCACGACCCGGCCGGATGTGTTCGGATCGGTGGGGTCGAAGATGGACTCGGGGCGAAGTATTGGATCCAGCTTGGTAGTGACGTTGTGCAGTTGCGAGGTTACCTGCTCAAGCCCTACTCGGACTTTCTTGATGGCGCGGGCATCGTCTCCGGCTTCGGCAATTGCGATCTGCTCCGTAAGCGTACGCAACTCCGACAGCAAAGACGCCAGCGGAGAGTCCTTCTTCTTACTTGTCGCCATCGAGATCCTTATAAATATTTCAATCGACCCTTGGCGAAATCGAGGGAACTGGCTGCCAGTTACTTGCTTACAAGCTTTGAAATTCTACTATAAGTTTGATGCCTACCCATCATTGTCGCGTCTCCGCTGACGATTAACGTGCAAGAAATCAGATTGCGGAGATTAGCTAAATTCAAAGACTGGAGTTCCGAAACCGTGAAAATTTCCAAAAAAAACTTCAATGGATATCTTCTGGATGATAGCTACTACCAGGAAGGGACCACGCGGGACGCTTTTCTTCCGGTATATCAGTTTGATAAAATGACTCTAATTGCAGGCCAGTGTTAGAATCATATAAAAAATAGGTTCCAGAAAAATGAAGTCCTCCACAATAAACTACGATCTTTTTTCCTTCCTCCCAGAACCAATACTCACGAAGAAATGGTAGGCAATCAATCTCATGCTTTTCCCGATTACGATACACAGTTAGTCTGCTAGCGCTTGATTCATCGTCATTATCTGCTTTATCAAGCTGATAAGTCACCCAAGTAGCTGTTTTCCTGTCTTGTGATAGGGCAATGCGTATCGCCTTTCCTCGTTTGCTCAATTGCGCATCTCTACCATTATCTTCAATGATGTGAAAATTGTTATTTTTGTCAACGTATATTTTTTTAATGACATTTTCCGCAAATATGACAGAAGACAAAAATAATAGAAGCAGTAATAAAATTAATTTTTTCACTTTAGCAACCAATTACGATCCAAATCAACTACATCAGTTTCAAACATGATAAAAATATTATAAATATCTTGCAAAAACGGATTTTAATATGACTTAGCCCATGCAGGAAGGTCTCCGTATGGGATATCCGGTTGAAAAACAGAATCAATCATCTTACCCGATAGAACGTCATATAACATTAATTTCCCCGCAAAATGTCGTCCTCCACAATCAATGCCAACTTTTCTACCATCCTCCCAGAACCAATAGTCACGAATAAACGGCAGACATTTAATATGTTGAAATTTTCCATCACGGTAAACAATTAGATTGCTGCTGCCAGGTCCCTGATCTCCCTCAGCCGTCCAGCTATTTTCCAAAAGCCAACCGGCTGAAAGCTGATCTTTCGATAGTTGCGGTTGCGTGGCTCGGCCACTTTTTGTTAATTGAATTTCAGTGCCATTGGATGTAGTAACATAAACCTCACCCGTGTTATTTACGTAAACGCGCTTTAAGGTATCTTGCGCCCACACATTCGTGACGAATAAGAACATCAGAGGATAAACAAAAAATTTCATTTTAAGCCCCTAGATATTTTACGCGACGCCGCGTTCCATTAATACCACCGCGTAACCAAGCTGTGACCACAGCGTTGCCCACCCCTAGAAAATTATCTATATGGTAAGATAAAATTTTGCTGCCTTTGTCGTCAGCAAAACGAACCCCTAAACCTTCTATTTCGACTTTTGCCCTAGGTGGAATCACATGAGGATCAACAGCAATGGAATGATTTTCCTTTACCAAACCAAATCGCCCTTTTTGGGCAGTTACGTAACTAAATGTTGTTGATTTTGAAGAAACATGGTCTGGGGCACCCCTCGAATTTAGAAACCAGTTACCCTTCATGCTGAGAAGGGCTATATATCGTCCGTTGGTATCCACTCCTGTTCCCTGCATGGGAATGCCATGGGCGCCGAAAAGAAAATCCTCCTTATGTTTTTCATTTAGACCGGTGCCTTCAACCAGCTCACCAGAGAAATCTTTCTCGTCACAAACATTGTAACCAGTTATTAAGAAATAAGACTCATACCATGCGTCCTTGAGTACTATTTTGAGACCAACCGAGTTTATTCCTGAATTATGTACCGCTAATTCAAGTTCGCCAGGGTCATATGTCTCCAAGGTAAAAATCTTGGCTCCGTCGCTACTTTTGCTATCGTTAGCAATAATCTTATCGGCAGGTCTATTAGATTTGATGTTGAGTTGCTCATGATAGACCGTCACTCCATCGGAATGTCGAACAGTTTCCGCCTTAATTTTTACCCGATAAAGAATTTTTTTATCTATAACTTTTGCCTCCGTTGGAATGACCGGTAAGGTATCCAAATATTTATTTTTTTCGACAGATAGTCGGCAAACAAGTTCTTCGATCTTGACGTTAACTATTGAGCCTGGCGTGGGATTAGTATTAGCGGTAGCGACAATTGCATCTGGCATATCATACCTTTAAAGTGAAAATTTTGTCTCAGCGGTATAAAAAACTTTAAATTTAGCTTACCTTCTCATCCGCAAGTAATATCAGGGATATGGCGCTTTGCGAAGCAGTGAAGACGCGCTGAGTAAAGCCATCGATATCGCTGACTCCCTCCCAGCTAGTTCCATCTTCAGCTGTAATCCGATAACGTTTATTGCAAATAGGGGTCTTTCCGTCACTAGAAACCAGTCGAAACTGCTCATCAAAAGACTGAAGAGCGTTGCTATCTACATGCAGATCAACTGTGGGGACATTCAGACTTTTAGCACCGAGAAACTCGTGCTTTGCAGCATGGCCAACGAAGCTACCATTGCTGCCTTGCTCAATTCCGCTACTGTTAAATTTAATATAACTTCCGCCACCGTTTATCAAGACCTCTTCTTTGGCGCAAATCGAGATCCGATTGGCAGTCTGTGTAACATTAAGCTTGGCCAAAAAATTGATATTCTCCGATAAAGCTTTCAACTCAATGTCACCAGCCGCTGCGACCATCCTTAGGCCAGCTTTATGGACAAATAACCGAAAAGCCTGGCGCAGGCTAACGAAAAAGCTGCCCCCGCACGCTATAGATAAATCTTCTCCGCTTGTTAGCGCGATGTGCTTTTCACTCGAAAAATGAGTACTTCCTCTGGTGGTAGACTCAATTCCTGCTGGGCTCGCTAAAACCAGATGGGGCTCCGCAAGCTGTGGAAAGCTGGATTGATCGATAGATGATCCCTTAACATTTCCATTTTGAGCCTTGATGGCAAAGGCAACATTAGTTTGGCCCTCTGCTTGCACCCCGGCTTGCTGAGCCAACTTCGCTAGCGCTTCATGTTGCGCCTGCGCGCCATTCAGCCTTTGCACCGTTTCGCCCATATCCTTGATAGGGCAGGCTCCTACGGGGCGTGCTTCCGTAGTAATAAGCATTCCCTTGTTGGCACGAGCCACTCCCCACGCACCGGTGGCAATCTCCCAGCCTTCGCCGCGAGCTTGGCCAGCACCATTTAGTCTCGCTTCAGTGATGAAACCCAAGTTCAGCTGTGAAGGGCCGTGGTCGCTCGCAAGTTGCACACTGATCTGTCCTTCAGTGTCATCCAATCGAAGATGATTGGCCCGGCCGCCGTTGATTTCCCGGCTCTTGATCCCAGAGAGATAGCGGTTACCAGGGAGGTCTCCTGCACTGCTGAGAGCGATCGGATGTGCCTGTTGATTATAGAGTTGGCCAACAATCACCGGCTTGTCCGGGTCGCCACCGAGAAAGTTCACCAGTACTTCGGTGCCAATGCGCGGCAGGCCGATGGTGCCGCATTGTTGCATGCTGCCTGGGCCGTTGCCTGCCCAGTTCGATGCGACGCGCACCCACGCGGAATCGGTCTCGCTGTCCGATGCGCCGGCGTTGGCCGCCTCTTCGTGATCAACTTGGCGCGTGCCGGGGAAGCGGATCTTCACCCTGCCCATCTGGTCGCAGTGCACCTCCTCGCCTTCCGGCCCAACCACGATCGCGCTTTGCATCAGCGCTTGCGGCAGGTCGGTGCGGGCGTCGTAGGCCGGGACGATGATCACGCCGCGCCGCACCGCCGTGAACTGGACATGCATGCGCAGCGGACCAGACGCCACCTTGTCGCCCACATCCCTCTGCAGCTGCAGCTCCTGCGCGCCCTGCATCCACCGGCTGCGCGCGAACAGCCGCTCCACGCGCGCGGCCAGCGCCTTGGGCAGGTTGTTATGCGCCGTCACCTGCAGCGCCGTGACGACGAAGTCGCGCTCCTCGCCGGGATGCTCGTCCACTTCCGGATGTTCGGCCAGCGTGAAGTATTCGCCGGCGCACAGATCGCGTACGCTGCCTTCGCCGTGGAAGCACTTCGATTCGTAGTCGTGGCGCTGCATGCTCAACTTGCCGAGGCGGCACAGGTCTTCGTTGTCGTCGCCGGCGTGCGGCATCAGGATCTGATAGTCGTCCAGGCTGGCGGCCAGCTCGTTGCCGTGCA
>Ga0247812_10000339_pt1 | contig 35910 bp, 47 predicted proteins | sample UWRJL149409B1_FD_178011 | JGI IMG/M metagenome (GOLD analysis project Ga0247812, IMG submission 178011) | Plant litter microbial communities from Arlington Agricultural Research Station in Wisconsin, United States - UWRJ-L149-409B-1 | ecosystem: Environmental > Terrestrial > Plant litter >...
TGTTCGTACACTTCAAAGCTATCGAAAGCGACGGTTTCAAAAGCCTGAAAGAAGGCCAGACTGTTTCCTTCGTGGCTGAGAAAGGCCAAAAGGGTATGCAAGCTGCTCAAGTTCGCCCAGAGTAATTTCCAGGCGCACTAAAAAAACCCCGTCCATGTGACGGGGTTTTTTATGGGTCAAACAAAAGTCCGGAGCAATCAGCCGCAGTTGACGCGCGTAACCACCCGATTGGCATCGGTGTTCAGGTTCAAGCGGTCGGAGCGGTATTCCAGAGTGACCATGTCGTCGGGCATCAGAAACCGGGCATTTTGTGCGCCTGCGCGGGTACGCGCCTGTTCCAGCAATTCAGCGGAAGCCTTTTTGCCGATGGTGAATTCGGCTGCCTTTGCTTCGCAACGGCTATGACCTGCGTCAGTCGTCGTGACAGGGTCAGTTGCCGACTCGGTAGACGTACTGCTGCAACCAGCCAGCAACGTGGCGCCCAACAAAATACCCAATGACGCGAACTTCCAAGGCATGCAGCCTCCTCTTTTCAATAGTTATGCTGAGATTGTGCGACCACCGTTCCGACGTTTGGTTTCACCCAACGTGGTAGCACCTTGCCCTCAACGAATTAAACGCAGAGTTTGCCCGAGCGCTCGAGAGTTGTTCATCCCTCAATCGTGACCGGATATGAACAGTCCTTAATACACGTCGATGTAGTCGAACGGCGGGTTCGGCCAGTTCTCCTTGAGCGCGTTGAAGATTTGCATGACCCAGACCTCATCGCTGGCAGCGACTCGTCCGACATAGCCGGAGCCTTTCGCCCAGGTCTCAAGACGAAACAGCAGCCCGCCAATATCGGTGCCGCCAACAATGCCGGAAGACAGGTAGGCGATACCGCCTTTGGTCACCCGCAGCTGAGTGTGCTCATCATCACTGGCAGAGGCCAGGAGTTGACGGACAGACTCGAGGGTCAAGCCGCCAGGCGTGTTCAAATCGATCTGCACAACGAGGTCCTTGGAGAGTCTACAAAGGCCAAGTGTCGCATAGCCCTCTTCTCATGCCTAAGTCGGAGTGCCAAATGCCGCGCAAAATGGTTAACTCCACAGCCAGACATCCCCGACTTCACGAGCGCCTTCATGACCACCGTAAGTATCGACGCCGACATCAAAGCCAAGTGGCCACAGGGTCACAGCTCCTACAGCCCCGGCAGCCCGGAAGAGTTGGCAATTATCGGCATAGATCTTTTGGTCAAGGAACTTGGTACCGAAGCAGCGCAGTCATTTATCGCGCAGATCTTCGAGAAGTACCCCCCAGACTATATGGGTGTGACGCAGTCAGGGCGAGGGTAAAACCCCGCAGGCTGGCGCCTGCGGGCGAATCTTATTTCAAACGGGCCAGACGCTGGGTCAGCAGGTCGAAGAAACCCTGAGCATCCCCGCTCTCAACCCAGAAAGCGTTCTTCGGCGCTTTCAGGCCGTCATACCAGTCGACGATAGTCTGGCCGAAGGTCGGACCTTCACGGCTATCAACCACTACGTTGACCGATCGCCCCGTGAACAACTCTGGCTTGAGCAGGTAAGCGACGACCGTGGCGTCATGCACCGGGCCGCCGGGAATGCCGTAGTGCTCCATATCGCCCTTGACGTATTCATTGAGAATATCGCCCACCAGCTTGCTGGCGTTGTTGTTGAGTGCCGCGATCTGTTTCAGCCGCGCCTCGCTGGTGAGGATTTTATGAGTCACATCCAGCGGCAGATAAGTCAGCTTCACACCGCTTTTAAGCACGACTTCCGCAGCCTGCGGGTCGGCGAACAGGTTGAACTCGGCCACCGGGGTGATATTGCCGCCATTGAAATGGGCGCCGCCCATAATCACCACTTCCTTGATGCCCTGAACGATTTCAGGCTCCTGGATCAGCGCCAGCGCGAGGTTGGTCTGCGGGCCAAGCATGGCGATCGTGATGCTGTGGGGTTTGGCTGCTTTCAAGGTATCGATCAGATAATTAACCGCGTTACCCTCGGCCAGGCCTTTCTTGGGTTCGTGCACCGTGACACCCGACAGACCTTCCTTGCCATGAATGTTCTCGGCATAGATAGGCGTGCGCATCAGCGGCCTCGGGGCACCGGCATAGACCGGCACCTCTTCGCGCCCCGCCCACTCACGAGCCAGCCGCGCATTACGGGAAGTCTTGTCCAGCCGCACATTGCCGGCCACGGTGGTCAGCGCTCGAATACTCAGCTCTTCCGGCGAGGCCAGGGCGAACAACAAGGCAACCACGTCATCCGCACCGGGGTCGGTGTCGATGATCAAATCGATTTTTTCCGCCGCCTGGGCGCTTGTAGCAGTAATCAGGGACAAAAGCAGAAGACTCCGAAGCATTTGGTGCAGTTTCTGAGCATAGCGGTGCATAGCGCACTCCTTGTGCGTGGGGAAACAAAATGAGTCAAAGGACTGTTAAAACGTAACACCCGATATCAGGACGATGTTGCAGTAAGGCTGGCATTCGCCGGTACGAATCACCGCTCGCGCCTGCCGGCTAAGCACCTTGAATTGGTCGTGGCTGAGCAGCTCACGCCGCCCCAGATCGCCAGCGGCATTCAACTCGTCCAACGCTGCCAGTGCCGTCGGCTTTTTGTCGAGAATCTCCTGGGCCAACACATGGCTTTCGACCTGCATTTCACTGAGCACGACCTTCAGGGTACTGGTGAAGTCCGGGATGCCGTGGGTCAACGCCAGATCGATCAGTTCCACTCCTGCAGGCACCGGTAGGCCGGCATCGCCGATCACGATCATGTCGCCATGCCCCAGTGACGCGATCAGCCGCGAAAGCGCGACGTTGAGCAAAGGTGTCTTCTTCATTGTGTTTTAAAGGCCTGTACGTCGAGTAACGTGGGAATCGAAGGTTGCGCGCCAGCTCGGGTCACCGATAGCGCAGCGGCAATCTGGCCGAAACGGATCGCGTCGACTTCGTTTTGGCCCGTCGCCAGTGCAGCGGCGAATCCACCGACAAAGGTGTCGCCAGCTGCCGTGGTGTCGACAGCCTTCACCTGGGGCGCCGGAAAGTGTTCGAAGCGGCTGCCACTGGCAAACAGCGAGCCTTGAGCACCGAGCGTGATGATCACTTTACCGGCGCCCAGGGCAATCAGCCGAGTGGCAGCAGCTTTGGCGGTTTCCAAAGAGTTCACAGGCAAACCGCTAAGCGCTGCGGCTTCGCTTTCATTGGGGATCAGGTAGTCGATGGCCGCATACCAATCCGCTGGCAGCGGATGACTGGCAGGCGCCGGGTTGAGGATCACGGTTTTACCCAGCTCTCGCCCGCGCTTGAGCGCATGACCAACGGTGGCATCAGGGATCTCAAGCTGACAGATGATCACGTCGGCAGCCTGCAGGACGGGATCGAAGCAACCGATGACCGCAGGCGTCAGCGCACCGTTGGCACCTGCGACGATCACGATTGCGTTCTGGCTGTTGTCATCGACCACGATCAACGCCACGCCGCTCGACCCCTCTACGCAAGTGACCGCCTGGCAGTCGATCTGCTCGGCGAGCAACGCGCCGCGCAACTCCTCGCCGTAGGCATCGCTGCCAACGCAGCCGACCATCGACACCTGCGCACCGAGCCTTGCCGCAGCAACGGCCTGATTGGCGCCCTTGCCGCCAGACACTGTGGCAAAGGAGTTACCGATCAGCGTTTCGCCGCCTTGGGGCAGCCTTGGCGCCCGGGTGACCAGGTCCATGTTCAGGCTGCCTATTACCACTACTTTTGCTGACATTCGTCACTACTCGTCAATTCTGGTTTAGCGATATTCCGAGAACACCCCGGCCAATGGCGCAGTCGATTCTCGCAGGACAATGCTGGGCGTCACGATCCGTTGATCGGTGGCCATGTCCGGTGTGGCGATCCTTCGCAAAAGCACTTCAGCGGCCATCTCCCCGAGCTGCAGGATCGACTGCCCCACGGTCGTCAAGGCCGGGTAGACATAACGGCTCATCTGGATGTCGTCGAAGCCGATGACCGACAACTCGCTTGGCACGCGAATATTGCGTTCAGCCGCGGCTCGCAACACACCGATACCGATCATGTCGTTACCGGCGAAAATAGCGGTGGGCGGATTGTTTTCCAGCAGGATCGCAGCCGCGCTGTAACCTCCCGTGCTGGTGAAGTCGCTTTCAAGCCTGCGCTCCGGTGCTACGTCGACGCCCGCCTCTTTCAAGGCCCGGCTAAAACCGGCCAGACGCATCTGGGCCACACTGGTACTCGCCGGCCCGCCGATCGTCGCGATGTCCCGATGCCCGAGTTCCAGCAAATGACGCGTCGCCAGGTACGCGCCATATTCGTGATCGATGCGTACCAGGTCGGCATTCACGCCTTCCAGATTACGGTCGACAATCACCATGGGGGTGCGCACACCGGCGAGACCTTCCGCCAGCCCGGCATCCCCACCGGCCGATGCCACGATCAGTCCGTCAATGCGCTTTTCCAGCAATACCCGCAGGTAGCTGCGCTGTTTGTCCGGATTATCGTCGGAGTTGCAAAGAATCACGCAGTAGCCATTGCGCTCACAGTAATCCTCTATGCCGCGCGCGAGTTCGGCGAAGTATGGGTTGAGGCTGTTAGGCACCAGCAACCCGATGGTCGCAGTGGTTTTCGCCTTCAACGACCGGGCGACCGCGCTAGGCACGTAGTCGAGGCTTTTGATCGCCGCCTCGACTTTGATCCGCACTTCTTCGCTGACCGGCCGTGTCTTGTTCACCACGTGAGACACCGTGGTGTAGGAAATTCCTGCAAGCGCTGCGACATCCTTGATAGTTGCCATGAATCAGGTCCGCCGGCTTGCGCGCTGACTGCGATAAGTATCCAGCACCACGGCGATCACGATGACTGCACCGGTGATGATCCGTTTGGTCGGTTCCGTTGCGCCGATCTGTGCGAGCCCGGCCGCCAGGACGGAGATGATCAGAACGCCGAAGAAGGTACTGATCACCGAACCCCGGCCACCCATCAAACTGGTGCCGCCGATCACCACCGCCGCGATCACCTGCAACTCCAGGCCTGAGCCGGCATTCGGATCCGCCGCTTCCAGCCGGGAAATCTGGAACAGTGCGGCAATACCGGCCAGCAGCCCCATCAGACTGAACACCAGAATCTTGTAGGGCTTTGGATTGATCCCCGCCAGGCGCACCGCTTCTTCATTGGTGCCGATACCGATCAGATAGCGACCGAACACGGTACGGGTCAACACTGCCTGAGCAATGATGATGATCAACAAGGCAATAATGAACGATGGCGAGATGCCAAACGCGATCGGGTTGGACAACCACGCAAAGGAGTCACCGATGTACGCGGTGCGCGAACCGGTCATCTGGTAGGCCACGCCGCGAGCCATTTCCAGCACACCCAGGGAAACAATGAACGACGGAATGCGCCATGCCACGGTGATCGAACCGGTAATAGTGCCGGCCAGCGCCGCAACTGCCATGCCGAGCAACGCCGCAGGCAGCACGCTCCAGCCCCAGCCCAGAATCGCCACGCTGACCGCCGACGCCGCAAGCGCCAACACCGAACCCACCGACAGGTCGATGCCGCCGATGATCAACACGAAGGTCATGCCCACGGCCAGCACCATCAAGTCCGGAATCTGGTTGGCCAAGGTGCTGAACGTGTCGTAGGACAGGAAATGGCTGCTCAGGACCGAGAACAGCGCGATCATTGCCAGCAAGGCACCGGCCAGCCCCAAATAGGTGCCCAGGCCGTAAAAGTTGCCACTACGTTTGCCGACAGGTGCTGCAGTTTTCATGGAAGATCCCTTGGCGCCGCTTCGTTGAGCAACGCATCACGTTTTTGGTAGCCGGCAAACGCGGCTGCAAGCAAGTCATCCTGGGTCCAGGTATCGCGCTCGAAGGTTTCGATCAGACGCCCCGCCGACAGCACGCCGATGCGGTCGCAGATCAGCATCAGTTCGCGCAGATCACTGGACACCACCACCAGAGCCTTGCCCTGGCGAGTCAGCTCACCGAGCAACGCATAGATGTCAAACTTTGCACCCACATCGATACCGCGAGTCGGCTCGTCGAACAGCAGCACCGAACAATCGCGCTCAAGCCAGCGCCCTATCACGACTTTCTGCTGGTTACCCCCGGACAATTCCGACACCAGCTGCGTCGGGCTGGAACTGCGAATGCGCATGGCATCGATCTGGCGTTGGGCCAGGGACATTTCGTCACCATTGTTGACGATGCCGCCACTGGAAATCACCGGCATATTGCCCAACGCGATGTTGGCGCTGATCGACTGAGTCAGCAGCAAACCTTCGCCTTTGCGGTCTTCGGTAATCAGGGCAATGCCGTGACCGACGGCATCCGCTGGCGAGCGGATACTGACAACCTGCGCCGGTGAACCCAGCGCCACCGTGCCGCTGTCGGCAATGTCCGCGCCGAAAATCAGGCGCAGCAACTCGGTGCGCCCTGCCCCGATCAAACCGGAAATCCCGAATATCTCACCGGCACGGACTTCGAAAGAAACGTCGCGAACCTTGTCGGAACGGGTCAGCCCTTTGACCGTCAATGCGGGGGCGCCAATGTTGCGCGGCCCCATGTCCATGTGCTCGCCCAGCTCCCGGCCAACCATCAAGGTGACCAGTTGCTCGCTGTTGTAATTGGCCATCGGTTCGATGCAGACCAGATTGCCGTCACGCAGTACCGCAATACGCTGGGCAACTTGCGCCAGCTCTTCCAGTCGATGCGAGATATAGATGATAGAGACGCCACGCGCTTGCAGGCGGGTGATCTGCTCGAACAGCATTTCGACTTCGCGGGCCGTCAACATGGCGGTCGGCTCATCGAGGATCAACACGTGGCAGTCGCCGATCAGGTTGCGGGCGATTTCCACCATTTGCTGGTGACCGATGCCAAGTTCGCCTACCAGCGTGTCCGGATCAATGGCGTCCAGGCCGACCTGGGCCATGGCTTCGATCGCCGCTTTGCGCAATTGCTTGCGACTGATCCAGCCGCCGCTGCTGGGCAGGTTATCGAGGAACAGGTTTTCCGCGACCGACAAGGTCGGCAACAGATTGAGTTCTTGCATGACCATGCGGATACCCAGGTCTTCAGCCTGGGTCCGGCTGCCGGGACGATAATCTTGTCCCTGGAACTGCATCTGCCCGGTCGTCGGCGTCACCAGCCCCCCGATGATCTTCGACAGCGTGCTTTTCCCGGCGCCGTTTTCACCAGTCAGCGCCAGCACTTCCCCGCGCATGAGCGTCAGGTCGATGCCGGTCAGGACCGGTTGGGCGTACGTCTTACCGATGCCGCTGACCGAGAGGACAGCGTTCGGGGCGGAAACTGACATAGAAATCTCCATGCACTCGCCCAGACGGGCGAGCACCGTAGTGGCACCAGAAGGACTACTTGGTCACCAGCTCGACTGGAGTTTCGATCACGCCATTGGGACCGCTGTCGACCTTCTCACCCTTGATGATTTTCAACGCGGTTTCGATGCCGAAGACTGCTTGCTTGGCGGCGAATTGGTCCGCAGTGGCCAGGACACGGCCATCCTTGAGCATCGGTTTAATCGCGTTGATGTTGTCATAGCCGACCACTTGCACCTTGCCGGCCTTGCCTGCTGCGCGCACGGCAGACACTGCACCGACGGCCATGCTGTCGTTACCTGCCAGCAGGGCTTTGACTTGCGGATACTCGCTGAGAATCGAGGCGGCGACCTTGTTGCCTTTGTCGATCTCCCAGTCACCGGACTGCAACGAAACGACCTTGATCTGGGCGGCCTCCATCGCGTCCTTGAAACCAGCGGTGCGCGCCTGGGCATTGGTGGTGGTGGACACGCCTTCAATGATGCCGACTTCGTCACCGGCCTTCAGTTGCTTGGCCAGATACTCGCCGACCAGACGCGCGCCTTTGCGGTTGTCAGGCCCCACAAAAGGCACGGTGATATTTTTGCTTTTGACGACGGCTGGATCGAGTTGATTGTCGATGTTGATCACGGTGATACCGGCATCGATCGCTTTCTTGATCACCGGGACCATGGCTTTGGAATCAGCGGGTGCAATGACCAGCGCGTTGACCTTGGCCAGGATCATTTGCTCGACAATGCGCGTTTGTCCGGCGGTGTCGGTCTCGTCCTTGATGCCATTGGAGATCAGATCGAAATCTGCGGAATGATCTTTCTGGTAAGCCTTGGCGCCGTCTTCCATGGTCAGGAAGAATTCGTTGGCCAGCGACTTCATGACCAGCGCGACTTTAGGTTTCTCAGTGGTTTCGGCGAAGGCCGATGAGACAGGCAAAGCGGCAGATACGGCAGCCAGCACAGCGACAGCGAGAAGGCGTCCAGCGAATGGCAGCTTCATGGGTTCACTCCGATCTTATGATTATTGTGAGCAACGTTTGCGCAGGTTGGTTTAACAACGCTCTTTAAGCCAATCAGCCCGTCTGAAACATGTCGCAAACGTTTGCGTAGACCGAACTATGCGAACCCGGCCGAGATTTGTCAACGACCGAGAATGCCGATTTTTCGTTGTTACCCGAAATAACAAGACCTGAAAATCAAGCCGAGGTGCTAACCAAATTGCCGGTAGCAGAGCCTTTGGTTAACTCCGCTGCCAAGGCTGCCGCCACTTCTGCAATTGCCGCGGCGGTACCGGTGATTCGTTGCTGGATCGACACGATGGCAGTGATTTTGGCTTCTGCATTCGCAAACCTCGCCGCTTGCGTCGCCGCCAATTGCTGCTGTTGTTCACGCATTTGTTGTTGCAGCTCTTTCATCCGCTTGAGCAGCATCTGCACGGTAATGCTTTGAGTGCTGGCGGTACTTTCGGTCTTTGAATCGCCCTGCACACCCGCTGCGCCGACAGATTTTTTATCGCCATTTTCCAGCCCTGAGCCTGATGGGACCTTCTCTGTCGCATCGTCATTCAGGGTATCGACTGTCGTTGCAGTCTTACCGCCAATATTGATAACAGCCGCATTTGATGGACTGATTGTCAGCGACATCTGAATTCCCTCCCAAAAAAGATCCGTATGGAGGCATCGACCACTACGCGAGTTTCTTTAAAGGTAATTTGGCAAACATGAGCGAGTGAAATTTCTGACAAGAAAGGGTGCGCAGGACTTTTCGGTGGGCCGAACGGAAAAGCCGCATACGTTCGGAAAGCCGGACGTTTCTTTGCGACCAAGCGGCTGCATAGATCAATAAATTCTTTATATATCATTTAGTTACATCATTAAATTAACTCTGGATATTACTGGTACAGCTCTTGCTCCTTCCCCTACACCTCAAGCGTTCAGATCGACCTGAGGCATATCTAGATGAACCTGCACTCTGCACCGTCTCACCACTAGAGAGAAAAATAATGACATCTGCTTTGAAGACCTTTGTACCGGGCGCCTTGGCCCTTTTGCTCCTCCTGCCGACTGCCCTCCAGGCAAAAGAAGTTGAAACCCGACAGAAGCTCGCTAACGTGGTCATCCTCGCCACCGGCGGGACCATTGCCGGCGCAGGCGCCAGCGCGGCCAACAGTGCGACTTATCAAGCGGCGAAAGTCGGTATCGAACAATTGATCGCCGGCGTTCCGGAGCTGAGTCAATTGGCCAATGTTCGCGGCGAGCAAGTCATGCAAATCGCCTCGGAGAGCATTACCAACGACAACTTGCTGCAACTGGGTCGTCGAGTGGCGGAGCTGGCCGACAGCAAAGATGTTGATGGCATCGTCATCACCCACGGCACCGACACTCTCGAAGAAACCGCCTATTTCCTCAACCTCGTGGAAAAAACCGACAAGCCGATCATCGTGGTCGGCTCCATGCGTCCAGGCACCGCCATGTCCGCTGACGGCATGTTGAACCTGTACAACGCCGTGGCGGTGGCCAGCAGTAAAGAGGCGCGAGGCAAAGGCGTGCTCGTCACCATGAACGACGAAATTCAGTCGGGTCGCGATGTCAGCAAGATGATCAACATCAAGACCGAAGCATTCAAGAGTGCCTGGGGGCCCCTAGGCATGGTGGTTGAAGGCAAATCCTACTGGTTCCGCTTGCCTGCCAAGCGCCACACCATGGACTCGGAATTCGACATCAAAACCATCAAGAGCTTGCCCGACGTCGAAATTGCCTATTCGTATGGCAACGTAAGCGATACCGCCTACAAAGCCCTGGCACAGTCGGGTGCGAAAGCGATCATTCACGCCGGCACGGGCAATGGTTCGGTGTCCTCGCGAGTGGTCCCTACCCTGCAGGCCCTGCGCAAGGACGGCGTACAAATCATTCGCTCTTCTCACGTCAATGCCGGTGGTTTCGTCCTGCGTAACGCCGAACAGCCAGACGACAAGTACGACTGGGTTGTGGCTCACGACCTGAACCCACAGAAAGCCCGCATCCTGGCCATGGTCGCACTGACCAAGACCAATGACAGCAAAGAGCTGCAGCGGATGTTCTGGGAATACTGATTGACCCTCGCCCGGCCGGTTCCGGCCGGGCACCTCGATACAAATTTCTCCTGTCCTACACCAAACCACGAAAAACGCTGTCAGAAGATTTTCTTGAATTTTAAGCAGTTGCGATAATCCTTACAGTTTAATACTGTATGCACGTACAGCTTAATAAGGATAATTTTGTGGCCACCACTTCCGACTCCTCGGACGCCTATGCACGCATGGGCATGCGCGTTCAAAAAATCATCAATTCCCCTACCGCTCAGAAAGTCAAAGCGGCGCTGATCTTTCGCCTGCCGGACGAGCCGGTGGACGAGTGGGAGCAACTGCTCGAAGAAATCGACGAAAACGATAACGTCACCCTCGCCTTTCGCGACGATGGTGGTGTGCAGATTTTCTGGGTTGTGCCGAAGGAAGATTGAGTCAATGAGTGTCCGTTTTTTTGCTGTGCTGTTTTTGTTCTGCGCCATGGGCGCCCAGGCTGCCGCCCCTCGAACCTTTGAAGAAGCCAAGAAAGTCGCCTGGAAACTCTATGCCCCGCAATCGACCGAGTTCTATTGCGGCTGCAAATACACAGGCAACAAGGTGAACCTCGCGGCCTGTGGTTATGTACCCCGTAAAAGTGCCAAACGCGCTTCTCGCATTGAATGGGAGCACATTGTGCCGGCCTGGCAGATCGGCCATCAGCGTCAATGCTGGCAAGAGGGCGGACGCAAGAACTGCACACGCTATGACCCGGTCTATCAGAAGGCCGAGGCTGATCTGCATAACCTTGTTCCCAGCATCGGCGAAGTGAACGGTGATCGCAGCAATTTCAGTTTCGGCTGGCTGCCGGTACAAACCGGTCAATACGGGTCGTGCCTGACCCAGGTCGACTTCAAGGCGAAGAAGGTGATGCCGCGCCCTTCAATACGCGGCATGATTGCCCGGACGTACTTCTATATGAGCAAACAGTACGGTTTGCGCTTGTCCAAACAGGACCGCCAGCTTTACGAAGCCTGGAACAAAACCTATCCAGTGCAGGCCTGGGAGCTTCAGCGCAACCAAACCGTCGCGTGCGTCATGGGCCGTGGCAACGAGTTTGTCGGGCCGGTGGACATGAAAACCTGTGGCTGACGGCTGGCTTGGAACACAAAGGCCTCGAGCATGAACCTCGAGGCCTTTTTTCGTTCTAGCCGCCAACTTTGTTGTAGCGCCAGTAACCAGGAACGGGCCGAGCGTGGATTGTTGAAGCAGGATCGCGTCGAAAGGCTCGCAAGGGCTCGTGGAAGCCACAGAAGCACTCATTAACCGTGCTTGGAAATACGTCACCTTTCCACTTCCTTAGGACTCAGACTAACGGTGCCGGCATTAAGCCTGTTACTGCGCGACCGCATGCTCCACGACCAGCAGTTGAATGTTCTGCTTTTTCGCCCGGGTAAGCGCAGCGGCAACCTCTGCCTGTTTGGCCTCGGCCTCCGCTTTCGAATTGAAAGGTCCCATCAGAATGCGGGTCTTGCCATTTTCCTTGATGACATTGGCAACAAAACTGTGCTCGATCAGCCAGCCACTCAGATCGCTGACTGCCTGGGTAATCTCGCCTCGCACTTCCAGATCCCACTGCTGTGCAGGAGCCGTCACCGGCGCGGTAGATACCGCCGACTGGGGCTTCTGCCCTTCAACGCGCTTGCCTTCCCCGCATCCCGCCAACGCCAGTACCGCGATTACCAAGACCAATTTGCGCACGACGCTTCCCTCTGAAGGCTAAAAGACGGGATTTTAACATTCATGAATAGTTCTTTAGGGCCGAAAAATGGCCATAAAACAACGAGAATGATGGTTGCGGCCTCTGTATAGTTACGCCTTGGGAATTAATGCAGCATCTGCGCGTCAGAAAGAGGCACCCAAACTGTGAAACTTCGCACTAATCTATACGTACCACCGACCTCTGCACTGTTCGAATCAGGTGCCCTACAAAGCAATCAAGGAGAAGACCATGCTGATACTCACCCGCAAAGTCGGTGAAAGCATAAATATTGGCGATGACATTACGATCACCATCCTCGGCGTCAGCGGCCAGCAAGTCAGGATTGGCATCAACGCCCCGAAGGACGTTGCGGTGCACCGCGAAGAGATCTACCAGCGCATTCAGGCTGGTTTGACCGCTCCGGACAAACCGCAAAACTGAGTTCCGCAGCAGTCAGTAGCCAGCCCGTTCGCATTCCGAACCACGGCTGGCTAAGATTCAAGCGCAACGTGACTGCTGTTGCCCCCCGACTAACCCCATCCTACCCCTCGCGCCATGCCCGTGGCCGCTACCACCATCAGCAACACCAGCATCGCCTCGACATGGCTGATTCGCGCAAACAGCTTTGCACGACGGTCATCGATAGCCCTGCCTCGCGCCAACGCAATTCGCCACTTGATCAGCGTCACCATCGGCGCTACTTCCAATAGCAAAATCACTACGAACAATGTCATTTTCAAATGGAACAGTGGCTGGTGAAGATAGTAGTCAGTGCCCTTTTCATACCCGCCAAACGCTCTTATCCCGCCAGTAACCAGCAGAACGATCGCGCAGATACCCCAAAGGTTATCCGCGTGCAATACGCTTCGAGCCTCCCCCATACCCGCAGACAAGCGTCTGAACGCCGTACCGCGTGATAGCACAGCCCAAAAACCCAATCCAAACGCTAACAAATGTATTGCAGCCAGAAACCAGTGGGTCAGCATCTAGATACTCCTATCGGAATGAATTGAGCCGGTCTGTCAGTAGTAGCCCATCAAACGATGTAGCGCACCCGCTCCGGAACTCGCCGCCTGGCAGGTTCAAACAACCTGGCTGACTGCGAAGCCGAAGAAATACATGGCGTTACAGCGACTCACTGGACTCCAACACGCCAGTGCGACAAGTTCCTGCAGGCAAAATCCAACAGCCCTTGTTCCCACCGCACTGAACCGAGTACACAAAATCATGTGTGAGCCATGTGATCCGAAACCTGCTGCAAAACTCAATGAGCGCCGCCACTTTCTGCGCCTTGCCGGATTAGGGGCCGGCGCCCTGCTACTTGCAGGTATATTGCCCAACCGAATCATTCAGGCCGCTGAAATACCTTCGGCACCACCCAAACCGAAAAACGTCATCAACCCGGATGAAGCGCTTAAGCGGTTAATGGAGGGAAATGATCGGTACGTCAGCGGTAACTCAGTGACGCACGACTTCAAGGACGAACGCGAAGCGCTGGTTTCCGGCCAGAACCCGTTCGTGGCAGTGCTGAGTTGCTCTGACTCGCGCATTGCACCCGAGTACGCCTTTGACACCGCGCGAGGTGATCTTTTTGCTGTACGCGTCGCTGGCAACTTTGTCACTGACGAAGGCCTGGCCAGTATTGAGTACGGTGTTGCTGTGCTGGGAACCCCGCTCATTCTGGTGCTGGGGCATGAGCGCTGCGGCGCCATCGAGGCGGGCATAAAAGCCGTTAAAGACCAAACGGTGTTCCCAGGGCATATCCCGAAACTGACAGACGCTCTCAAATCCTCGATTGAGACAGTGATCAAACAACCCGGAGATATCGTGGAAAACGCGACCGAGCAGAATGTCAAAGACTCGGTCGAGCGCCTCAAGAAAGCCACACCCCTGCTGACCGACGCGCTCGCAAGGGGCAAACTGAAGATAGTGGGAGGTATTTATCGCTTGGCAACAGGTAAAGTCGAATTGATCGCTTGAAGCTCCATTGCAAACAAACAGATACGAAGACCCCAACGAAAGGGTTACGCATGCCGACAAAACAGGTGGCAAGTACGGCGGCAGTAACTGCCGCCGAAATTGAGAGAGCTATCCAGGCCTTGAACAAGATGGCTGAGCGCCTTTGGGGAGAGGGTCGAGAAATCGAGGCGAAAGCCCTCCTGGATGCGCTGGACGCTCTAAACCGTGCGCTGGACCGGATCAGGATTGGTGAAAGTCGCAGGGTTAAAACGCTTCATTGAAAACGACCATGGGCTCAGTAAATAGCCCCGACGCAAACGGACGGACAAACAGTTGGCAGATCTAATACAAGGGCTCGACGGCCCAAGAACAGCCCAACAAGAGCTGTTTTATGACCTTGAAGATGCGACCGCGATCATCGGCTGGTCCGCGACAGAGTTGAGCAGCATGGCAGGCCGAGGCAAATCGCCTGAGGAAGCCATAACACTCAGCAAGATCTCGGCAATATTGAAGGATCAGCAAGCAATCATCAGCCTCTACGCGGATGAGGTGAAGGCAGGAAGGATAGTGCGAAGCAAAGCTAAGTAATTAGACGACGAGGCAACATCGGCAGAGGCTCGACGAAAAATCATCCGCACCGACTGTGCAATGGCTTGAGGGCCTCTCTTCCACTGCTATGCTGATAGTGCCAACTCTCCACACCAGAGACGAACAGCATGGCAGCAGCAGGCATGCGATCCCCGTTTGCTTTTAAGGCTACGGCCTACTCGGCTGGAGGCTTGTTTGGCGCTTGGATTGTCACAAAGCTGCTCGATACTCACTTCGACTTGAAATTGTTTACGGATACCGAGGGATGGCTGTCAGTTGCCTGGGATTGGCTTACGCTGGAAACGCCAGTGTCGAACTGGTTGCTGCTGATGATCGCGCCTTTGATCGTTTTTCTGTCCGTGGCAATTTACTACACCCGCACGACTGAACGTGCGGACGGTGAATTACATGAAATAGAGCGAAGAGTTTACAAAAAGAACAACCCTCAGTTTCCCCAGCTGACAGACAACGAGACGATACTGATGGAAGCGTTGGCCTATCACGCAAACTTCAGGAAAATTGCAAATTTTGACTCGGTTTGCAAACTCGTTTCACTCAGCACGCTTGAAGTTGAATCAGGTCTTAAGCAACTCGAAGTCAAACGCCTTGTGAAGCGGGATGTGACGCGGGGCACGTTTGGCTCCACCATCTTTATGCTTACCTTGGCCGGTAAGGATTATGCGCTAGAGCGACTTGAGCTAACGTAGGTGGGCAAATAGGCTTCATCTGAAAACGCAGGCTCAATTCAACAAGAGAACACCACGTTTAACTGTCGAAAAACTTCACAAAGATTAGCTCTGGGTCCCCTGGGTCCAGGTTCTCTATCGTGCCGCTGGATTCATATCCAATCCGCACCAACAATTGCTGCATGGCTACATTCGACAGGTTGGTAGAAGTGAAGATTTTTTTAGCAGATGCGCCATGCTCCAAGTGAGTGATGATTTGCGTGGCCACCCCAGAACGTCGATGAGCGCTGGAGACAACTACCAAGGGTATGAACCATTCCCCAAAAAAGCATTTCTCCAGGCACCCGTAACCAATCGGAACATCAGGTTCGGTTCTTTCACATGCAACCAGGCATTCGCACTGCGCGACTGCCTTTTCGATGTACGACCGGCGGCCGCTTTCTTCTGCCGCTAAAGGATCCAGACGAACCAACCATTCGATATCGCTCAAAACCGCCTGTCTGATTTGCAGATTCATGATTGCGCCTCCCGGTCAATGAGCCCGAATTTGATTTAATTGCGATGCCTCCATGTCCCCGCTCAGCGAGGGAGGCTGACGGAAAGCCTGACGGATCGCCTCCAACTCAGACTGCCTGGCTGTGGTGGGCTTACCTGATACTTGAAATGTTAACCCGGACTAGCTAACCGAGGAGATCAGCAAGGCGTGACGCGACCATGATGACCGTTCGGCGGCCGACACTCATAAGCTGATATTTCTTCTCATTTACCGATTCCGTTTCGTCATATTTCAGCTCTACAATGCAGCCGCTGACCAGTCTCAGCTTGGAAAACCTCGTCAGGGAAGAGCGCAATGAAATCATCAGCAGTCTTTGCCACGCTTCTGCTCGCCGCCGTTACTTATTCCGCCAATACCCTTTCTGCCGCAGACGATTACTACGCCGCATACTCCATCGACAGAGTGATGGGCGACTCGCCTGTCCGCAATGTAGTGGTGAAAAGAAGCGGTCCAGAATTCACGTCCTATCGCGCCTTTCAGTTCGACTGTGCAAGCCAGGATTTTCGTCAGACTGGATTTTTCAGTTCGCCTGAGGGCGCCTTGGCCGAATTGGCGAGGACAACACGATCTGACAGTTACTACTCTTCGCTGATCGACACCGCCCGCGTAAAAGCGTGCGAACTTGAACCAGAGATGAACGTCAGCGATACCGCTCAGCCACCTAGCGCGTCGTAGGGCTTTTCACACGTCATTCAGCGGGCCTTTGGTACCAGTTACCATCAATGCGCCCGCTCTTTGGTGGAGAAAGGCGCCGCACTGGCGTCTTGACTGAGATTTTGCAACAGTTATGCGAATCGCAGACAACAAAAAAGGGCCCACCTTTCGGTGAGCCCTTCTAGACCGCCCAGCAGAGCGGATTTTGTTTGGTAGGCGCGATTGGACTCGAACCAACGACCCCCACCATGTCAAGGTGACCCCGAAACCCATGTAAGCATATGATCCGAAAGAGAAAATTGGCGTTTGTAACATGGTGCAAACCCGGGACATCACCCTATAAGAATCAAGAACTTAGCGTTGTCTATTCCTACAGTAGTGTCCCCCACGGCGTCATTCCGACCGCAAATTACACCTCCCTGCACTACCGCAACTGCGCACACAGGCCGCCGTAGATTTCTTCCAGGCCGTTCAACGTGAACGCATTGGTGGCCATCCCTGAGATGCGAGCATCGAGTAACGGCAATAACGCTAATGGGTCGAGTGGCATCGGACCACGAACGCTCGCGATATCGCTGGTCCGGTTCAATGCCTGGCACAGCTCGTTGGAAATGTTCACGTCACCACGGATTGGCACAGCGTGTCGGATGTCCATCCATGGACCGGCGACACCCTTCTCTCCCATACGGTAATTAGGAAGTACATCGCTCGCTCGAAACTGGATAAATGAACAGTGTCCTAATCGAACCGCGCGCCTTCAATGAAGCCCTGACGATGGTTATCGCCCCAATCCGTCAATACGCTTGCTCGCAGGTCACTCCGCGGGCTATGGCTTGGTCAGCAACTTCAGACAGGTCCCCCCCTCTACCCGCGGACACCGCCTTATCTTCCCTCAAACCAGAATCAAAGGAATATCGCGAAACCTAGCTACTTTATGAGATCCGTTTTAGGTAGGATGCGCATCATAAAATTTACGTGGCGGCGCTTGGTAAAACTGGAAAGCCGAAACACCCAAGGAGTTGAATCAAGTGTTTGACACAGACGTTTTTTCTAAGCTGTTAGCGTTAATGTTTAGTTTCGGGATATTGCTAGCTGCTCTCGCATTCAAAGAAAAAACGAAATCATGGTCTTCACCGCCTGTTGTGTTCGCGGCTTTCTGGTTTCTGTTTACATTCATACCGCTAATAGGAATGTTTGACACACCGATAAACCCTTTCTCTGTATTATTTATATTAGGGTGTGTAATTGCTTTCGGCAGCACTTGTATATTTTTCCCGTGGGAAAAAGCCAAAATATTAAACATGCAAAATGCAAAACTCGACGAGAATATGTATTCAGGACAAGTTCTTTCAAGCTGTTTTTATGTCATTCAAATATCTGTTGTTGGCTGCATTCTGATGAACTTATCGATCCAAGGATATTCGCCTGATGAATTTATTTTTGATCTATTCGGAACGGCCAACAGATATTTGGTAGCCCGATATGAAGGGCGCATCGAACCAAATATATTTTCACAAATTGGGGTAGTATTTAACTACACAGGCGTGTGCATTGGAGGGCTAATAATCTCCAGCAGAAAAAGCAACTTCAGAAAACTGTTAGTCATCGCTTATAGCTTTATTCCTTCTGCCCTCCACATGTTGATTTATGCCGACAAAGGTACTTTATTCTTATGCGCTTCGCTATTTTACGGTGGAGTCATTGTGGCTAGGACGATGCTTGGTGATACGAGTCTGACAAACAAAACTACTAACAGAATTGTTTTCATAGCTTTCTTGGTGTTAATTCCGATCCTCTTCGCATCTTTTATGGCGCGAGGCATAGGGGGCGGCACCTCTGCTGAAACTACAGAAAAATTGAAATTTTACATGAACTCTTACGCATTCGGCCATTTATATGCGTTCTCTGATTGGTTCTCTAGCATTACCACGGGTGTAACTCGCGCAACGTATAGAAACGTCGGGGATTATACTTACGGGCTTTATACGTTCATGGCGCCATTTAAGTTCTTTGGCGATACGACATATATACCAGATGGCTATTATGACGAATATTACAATTACAACGACTTAATACAGTCGAATATCTTCACGATTTTTCGGGGATTAATTCAGGACTTCAGTATGGGTGGGGCGATTGCATTCATGGCGTATGCCGGCCTTCTATTTAATTTTACATATTATCGACTGCTAACTATTAAGAAACCAATTTTTTCGGCAGCAATGTACATATGTATGGCTGGATTCATCTACTCTTCATTCCTAATAAGCATTATGGTGTGGAACAGTATATTTGCGATTTACATAGCGGTGTCTTTGCTTCTGTTCGCTAACAATATTTTCTACCAAGGTGAAAGTCGGACAAACAATACCAAATCACCCCTCTGATAGACTCGGCTTAACGCCAGTCTAAGGCGTGACTGCCGCCATTAAGCGAGCGACACCGTACGGCATTACTTAATAGCCCAACGACGACACCTAGTTATTGCCCGTACGTATGCCTGGCACGCAGCCAGCGCAATCAATCCTTGGTCGCCGGTGGCGGTCATGGCGACAATTTGTTGAGCGCTTGAAGTCGTATTACAGGACGGCCAGACGTGCGTTAATATTTATTCGTCGCACATAACGGATCTGCAGTAGATTCACATCGGAGTGGCATTGGTGGTCTTCGCAGCCGGAGAGTGTGCAGGACGCCACGTTGTTTTCGCACGCATTTAGGAGTCTTCATCATCGTGTCCATTGTCCGCTGTTGGCCGATAGATGCCTGTCGCTAAGGGGCACTTTCGACTCTAAGCAGACGATTGCGGTCAGGGAAAGCAAATCCGCTCCCGTATCCCTTGCTAACACAAAGCCTGCGCCCAGCCATGGATCAACTTAAATGATGCGTTAAGGCGAAGCGTAACGTTGTAATCCCCTCGGTCATCAGTGGAGAGACTCATGGGCTATCGAGCCATCATCTTTGCATCCATTTTCGGCGTATGGGCCCTATCTGCCGCTGCGCAGACAAAGCCAGTTGCCAGCGTGTACCTTCTGTGTGAAGGCGAGATATGGACGCATCAAGACGGGTTGGTCGAAGCGAGGGAGCACATGGACAGCTGACAATTCAGATTGATCCTCAGAGTCGAGCGCTAACGGTCACGACGCCACTAACGGGCAAGATCACTGGCGACCTCACTGTCACGAATGAGTGGTACTCGTCGTTCCCGTATATCGTTTCTACTAAAGAGCTATTTGGTCGGAAAGTCGTCAGGCTTCATGTAAGTTTGAATCGACTTAGCGGGAACGGCGTATTGATGTACGAACTGGACGATGGCCAACAGTTCGCTGCCTTTGTCGGCGACTGCAAGCCTGCGACCGCGAAGTTCTAGTCAGATGCTTCACGCGTCGAAAGGGACCGTCGCGTGGCTCCCCTGTGAAGTCTATCGGTAGCTACTTTGCTGACTTATTGGTGCTAGCCCCAACGGCCGCTCTTGGCCGGTTTCTGCTTTTCGCTACCTACATATACGAGTCGAAAACGGACTTTGAACCGTCGTTGAGCTCATATGCCCCCTAGCACCCCATGCACGCAGTACCGCTGTAAGTCCTTGTGAAATATCCGTTTTTACTGGCGCTCGTTGCAATCGAATGCCCACAAGTGCTGACAAGTGCGTGAGAAAGTCACGCAAAAGTCACGCACTCCTCTTCGGCGCCCTGCCGACTGAACACAAATCCTTCGAACTGCTACGCTTTTCCTCTTCCACGGAGGAACATCAAGCCCAACTCAGACCTGCTCCCTTCCCTGCTGTGTAAGATCAACGAAAACCAGCTCGCCCTGAAGGCTGCCATCATGGAGCTAACGCTATGGGTCGAGCAGCGCGGCTCAGCAGAAGTCGCCGGCAACGTCTGTGGGGCCCTGCAAACGATCGACAGAAATGAAGAGTTCATCAAACTGACCCTGGCCGTGTTAATGACCCCTGAATAACTGAAATCGGCAGCAGGCATTTAATTAGCATTATGCAAAAAATCCGTAACCTGGATCATTACACCAGAATTCGGAACTCCTAAGACCGTGCGTTAAGTGAAATTTGCTAGACCTGTGGGCGCAGAGTGGCGCGATGGGTTCATCGCTAGGCATAATGCCACTAATACCGAAGGACCCTACTATCGCCGAGCCAGCCCGTTGTAATTATCTGCCAGCCGCATGAGCTGACAATTTAAAACCCGATGGCTTACGGGTAGGTAATTGAATCTCAGAAAAAACATATAGGAGCAGTAGATTGGAAGGGATAAAGCTAGGACTGCTGGCAGTACTGATTGCTATCGCGCTCGCGGGATGCGGAAACGGCACCCTGGATTGGGATAACGCCCGCATATCAGGCGGTAAGGTGTACGCAGGAAAGGCCAATGAGCCGTTCTCGGGCCACGTTGTCAACGCGCCTCAACAACTTTTTATAAGTCGTCCAGAGGCTGATCTGTTAGGACTTCACTTTCGCAACGTAGAACCAGCCAACCGCCAAGAGGCAATGTACACCCCACCCCTTATTTGTGACCTTGATACTAAGGACGGACAGCGAGATGGCAAGGTTGAGTGCCGGACAAATTCCGGGCAAGTCCGCCTGAAGGGAGAGTTCGATAGTGGTGAGGCGACGGGCGAGTGGATTATCTACGACACTAAGGGAGGTGTGAGTCTGTCTGCAAGACTCAATAACCGCAAGTTAGACGGGCGCCTCGAAATTTATAACCCTAATGGGCAGGGAAAGCTTTTGAGCCAAGGCTACAAGAACGGTGTACCCGACGGTTCCGATGAGCGATGGCTAGGCAATGGAACTCAAGTGCTTTCCACCTCATGGAGCAACGGCAAGCAGAACGGCTTGCACCGTGAGTGGTGGGACTACGGCAAGCTGAAGATGCAAATGACCTACAAGGATGGGCAACAAGAAGGCTTGATTACCTTCTATAACGACGACGGCAGCATCAGTAGCACCACTGGCCCGTTTCAAGGCGAATACGCCCGAGTCACCAGGTACGGCCAAAATGGAGAAGTTGAGCTATATGATTTGGATGAATCAGGAATTGAGCATCACGTGACATCCTCCATTATCGCTATCAACACCCAGGTTGCGCCTACGGCCAATTGCTTTGACAAGTGGGTGAACGCCTACCGTCAGGAACAAGGTGAAGAAGCCATGGTTCACACTGAGCAAATGACTGAGTGGGAACAGTGGTGCGCTGAAGGGAAAATGCCGGGCTCCTAAACTTTCGTCCATGCACAAAAATGCTGCGCTAAAATCAGAAAACGCCCATTGTACGCAATGGGCTGACCATAGACTTTCGAGTTACTAGAGGCGAATTTGTCATGACGTCAACACAGGGATATGAAAGGTGGCTGGTCTTTTAATGCAAGCGTCCAGCTCCACGAACGCCCCGGCGTCCTCTGCTACCCCCAACAAAAAAGCCGAAGAATTAGCCGCGCCCTCTTTGGCGATTCGCCCCCCCCCTGAAACTCCAAACCAACGTCGCTTCGTCGCATGACTCTCGCGGAAAAACATCGTCTCGATTACTGTATATTCAAACAGTATTCGACAAGGCATGACCGTGGCCCCCTACGAAATAGAAGACACCAGCGACTGGCTTGGCTGCCCGACCAGGCTCGAAACCCTAAAGCATTACGCGAGCATGCTCGAGGAAGATATTCAGGCTCTGAAGCAGGAAATTCTTGGAGCAAAGGAAAATATCACCGGGCTCATCACGAAGAACGATGAGCTGTCCGCCGATCTCTAAAGGAAGCGGACGTGGATTGCAAACCTCGAATCGGAGACCACCGAGCAATTGACAGACATCCAGCGGCTGAACAGAATTCTTGATCAGAAAGAAGCCGTCATTCGGGAGCTGCAGGCGCTCAAGCTGAATCACCGAAGATGAATATGTGCGGACGGCTAGTAAAGTACAAAGGTAGCTACGGACTAGACCGGTTAAACAGCGCGATATAAAGAATTCATCGGCAAATATGGAAATTTGCTAGGAGCCCGTCTTATCGGATGACAGAATCCTGAGCCTCCCCATGAAGGATTGGCACCCTTGAAAATAATCTTTGTGGAGCATATCCACGGCGCAGCTAAATCCCGTGGGGGCTGGGTTTTTCTTGTGGCGGTTGCCTTACTATATTGGGCCATTGGGGCCACATGGAAATTCCTGCTTGGTTTCGCTGCATTGGTTTATCTGTGGTTTCTCATTACACAGCCGGCGAAAACAGTTTCACGGACAGTCATTTTTTTGTTAGTAGGCATGCTTTATAAACTGCCAGACAGATACGCGGCCCCCGGAATCGCGATGTTATTGATATGGTATTTTTTATCAAAATCCGAAGTCCCGCGAGCAAGATATTTCCCGCCCCTCCACTTGTCTCTACGCTGCCGGGCAAGCCCGACAATGACGTGCAGCGTTGACGCTCATTTGTGGCGAGCGTCATCTCGTAGCGCTCACGGAAAAACGTGACGCCCGAGTTTCAGCGTCTGCTTGGCACCATTCGCCCAGATCGGTGGTTTCGGCATGGTCGTCGCGTAGTAATGCGTTGCGCCACTGGTGGGATCCGCCACCTTGCCCGACATGACCTGGTCAGCAGCGATCTGCGCCTGAGCAAACTCTCGGAACGGAATCGGTTTCGCGCCGCTCAGGTAAGGATAATTTGCATCGGTCTTGTTCCAGCAACTGAACTGCTGCTTCGCCAGACAAACGCTGGCATAGCCCTCACCCCACCACGACTTTTGCTTACCGTCATTCACGCGGTTGCGGATAGCCCAAGCTACGGCGATCTGGCCTGCGACGCCCTCGCCTCGGGCCTCGCCCCAAAGGGTCCGCGCAAGAATGTCTCTGTCTTTTTCGGTGACCGTCATAGTTTTCTCCAGGCAAAAAAAATCCCGCTCAATGGCGGGTTGCGTTGTGCTGCGGTGCCGCGTCAGACCAAGTCAGCGGCCACAGCTTGTGGGTCTGCCACGATCACCGGCACCACCGGCTCAACTGGCCAAATCGGCGCGGCGTACCAGGTCGGCTGCACGGTGACTTTGCCCAATGCGAATTTGTAGGTTTTCCACGCTTCGAGATTGATCAGCAGCGCCGCCTGTTCGGATTCATCCTCTCCAGTTGCCTCACCCGCGTCGATGCCGTAACCCAGGGTGTCGACCCGATCCTGAATTCGGGCAATTTGCAAAACAGCTTTGGTGTTCTTGGCCGCGAGCTCTGCTTTGGCTTCGGCCAATTGAGCGGCTGCCAACGTTGCCGCTTTCATTTCTGCGGTGATCAGCAATGACCAGTCGATCTCGCCTGCCAATGGATAAGGTTTGCCCAAACACCAGACAACAAAAAAGGGCCCACCTTTCGGTGAGCCCTTCTAGACCGCCCAGCAGAGCGGATTTTGTTTGGTAGGCGCGATTGGACTCGAACCAACGACCCCCACCATGTCAATGTCTGCTTGAGCAAGCTGCAAGCCTTGGTGCTCAAGGGTTTCACAGGACGCCCATTCACATTATGAGGCGTTAAAAATGGCCAATTTCCGCTTACTTCCGTCCGGCAACTGGAATGCTCAGGTACGGATAAAGGGCAAATCTCCCCAGTCGAAAACCTTCAGCACCAAAGCTGAAGCAGAGTCATGGGCGAACCAGATCGAAGCAGTGACGATGGATCGTAAGCACCACACCATTTATACGTTGGGCATGATGTACTGCGAAACGATGCTCAAGGGCAAAGGCAGCTACGACCACGCACTGAAAATCGTTGAGCATCTGGGCAGACATTTCACGCAGCCCATTCACGAAATCACCCCGCAGATGATCAATGACTTCAAAATCATGCGATTGAAGAAGGTCAAGCCGTCCACGTGCAGGACGCAGCTCGCATTCATGTCGCGGTTCTACCGGTTCGCCAAACGTGGGTTGTTGATCGACATTCATAACCCTGTCAGTGACATTGCACTTCCCAAACCTGACCGATCTTCTGACAAGGTGATCCGTGCAAGTGAGCTTGAGCGGTTACTGGCGAAGCTATCTCCAACCATGAAACTGATTGTCGAACTGGCGTACGAGACTGCCATGCGGCGATCCGAAATTCTGAAACTGACGAAAGACTGCCTTCACCTGAAAGAACGCATTGCCGATGTAATCGATGGAAAGAACGGCACTCGATCAGTTCCCCTCACCCACCGAGCCGTTGAGATTCTTGAACTCGCCCAACTGTGGGCAACCGTGGAACGCCACCCGAACGGCCAAGTATTCACGGTAACTCCGCACGCCGTTACTCAAGCTGTACGCCTTGCACGTGTAAAGGCTGGACTTGATAGCAGCGTTAGGCTTCATCAGCTTAGGCACACCAGAATCACAAACGTCGCCAAGAAGGGATTCAACAACGCACAGATCATGATCGTATCGGGCCACAGGGACACTCGATCCGTCGCACGGTATTCACACCTGAACGTCAGGGACGTACTGCACCTCATCGACTGATCAACCGAACGGACTGCCAACCTTGACGAACTTAGGTTGGCGGCTCCAGAAACTCACCCAATACCTCCGAAAACCGCGTCAAAACCAGCACTAGATTCGCCTGCTTCCGAACAAGCACTTCCGTTCTGCCCAGTGTTTACGGGCTTACATGGGTGCCTAGACTAAGCAGGAGGCGTTCTCCTTCGCTGGAAACCGGTTTTGTGCTTATTGAAGCTTATTGGAGGCGTGTGGGGATGGGAGTGCTTAGATGCCACAGTGCGTTTCATAGTTATCACCCAGCGTCAACTAGTCCTTGACAGAAAGTGTCAAGCTGCGTAGCATGACCACATCAGACAAACATGCCGAACACGTCCCGCACCCATACAGTGCCAGATGATCGGTATTGTTGTGTCTACAAATTGGCTGACCACCATCGACGGTCAATGCAAACCATGAGATATACCATGACCATTGCACAGAAAGTAACTACCAACATTGAGGTCGACGACATCGAATAGCTGAGTTTCCACTCCTCCGTAGCGAGAAGAATGACGAGCCCGATGCCGACCTAGTTGTCGGTTTTTTATTGCCCATTTTTCAACTGAACGGAGGTAACAACATGCAACAACACAGCATCAATGACATCACCAGAACTATCCGCGTACTCCCTTGTGTTGCCGGACAGCACCTCGACTACACCCTCGGGGAGGAGCTTCCACTCTTCGTACCACCGAAGGATAAACGGTTGTCCTACGGCGTTGGCTACAACTCTTACCGCCAACGCAAAGCATTGGGGCTTCCCTACTTCAAGTCTGGAAAAGGGACTCCGTACAAGACTTGGGCAAACATGATGCGGAGGAACTATGGTCCCGAGAAACCCGCGTACGCTGGATGCAGCGTTTGCCGTAAATGGCACGACTATCAGGAGTTCGCAGCTTGGTACTCCGTGCAGCCATATGCCTTTGAGGCCGACGCGGAGCTGGACAAAGACATTCTGGACCAACTGAACCCCGTGTACTCACCAGAGTACTGCTCGGTAGTTCCGAAGGTGATCAATCAGATTTTCAGGGACACGCGAAGTCGTCGAGGGATACTGCCTATCGGAGTGTCAGTGGCACCGGGCGGAGTCGGATTTGTGTCTGTGCTTTCGATGTTCGGCAAGCCTGTTGTACTGGGAAAATTCCATGACATCACTGAAGCTTTCAGAGCGTACCAGTCGGCCCATTCGGCGTACTGCAATCAGCTGGCAGATAGCTACGAATCAAAACTTGATGCCCGCGTGATCAAGCGACTTCGAACGTGCTCCCGTCACATCCGGGACTGAGTTACGCCCAACCCAAACACCACCGCAGGCCGACGCCTGCGGCAACCACAGATAACGAGGCACACGCCTATGAAATGAACTTGAATACAGGAGAACCATCCATGCCACACCCATTTGTTCTGAATTTGATCCCCGCCTCAGCCAATGACGAGTTGGCTACTGTAGCTGGAGTCGCACCGATCCCAACAAAATCGGATTCTGGCCACCTCCTTGATGTAGCGACGACCGAAGAGCAGGTTGTGCAGCTACGACGGGACGGCCTATCCATTGTCAAAATTGTGAAAGCCACAGGACTGCCTGAGCGCAGAGTCAAAGCCCTGATCAAAGATGTGCCAATGGGGATTTCTACGCCCTTTGATAAATCCGTGAGTCGAATTTATGATCTCGCGACTCGCCCCCAAGGAATCAAAGACTACGAGCTTCGCGGTGTTCTGCATCAAGAATACGGTTGTAAATGGGATACTTCCGAAGGGCGTTATTACAGCAGTTTCGACGCAGACGTGATCAAACGAGTCAAAGAAAGGGTTCGACAGCGTGCGACCAAGGAGGACTCAAACGTCATCTTCGTAATGGATTGGGTGGATGAAACGGCGCCAACCGGAAGTCGCGTCTTCCTCGAAGAGTCTGCACTCAACTTGATGTACAGGATAGATGAGTGCATCAATCAGTTCATGGAACTCCATGGTGCTCGTGCGGCAGAAGATAGTGAAGATGCCGACTTGGCACAACGTAAACAGGCATTTGCTGCTCGAAAGCATATTCTGAAGATCGTTAGCGGGCTTGGTGCGGAACCAGTCGCCAAACTACTCGTGCGAACGACTGCCGTGACGAACTCATTGGATGGCGTTCCTGACATGAGCTGCCCAAAATTTCCAGAATCACGAGACGAATACTTTCCAGAACCTTCGTACAATGACCCGTTTCTGGAATATGTCGAGTCTCAGGGTTGGCTGGGATAAGCGACCTAACACGTTGTAATCTGACCTGTCCGGCTCACGCCCACCATATGTATAGGGTCGGACACCGGACGGGAAGCTCACAGTTACACGAGAGTGAATTTGCACCAGTACGAGCGTTTCTGCATCGTCCCGATTCTGGATCAGCACACCAATAAATTAAATGAAATCAATACACATCTAAGCTCTTGCTCTTGATCTGCTCCACCGAAGGTGACGTGCATAACTGTCAGCATCCCCTGACGGGGGAACACTGAATACTTCCGTATTCATTTCTGCACCAACAAACAAGATCAAGATCACAAGCGAAGAGCTGGATTTGTGTAAATCTCATTTAATTACTAGAGTACATCCCAAGGAATATCGGCGGTCACGCCGCAGCTTAGTACAGTTGAAAGCTCACGCTTTCGGTGCGAACACTTCAGCGGAGCTGGGAGGGTATCATGCTTAAAGCTCCGCTTTACGTGTGCAGTAGATACCTTGCGTGTGCAGCAGTTACCGCTGGTAGAAGTACAGAAACACCACTACCAGAATCAAAAAGATCACTCGCCCTTGAAGCACGTCAGAGTTCAATTGGTAATTCTTGATCCTCTTGTAGGTGTCGGTGTCGCTCAAGCCTTGCGTCTTGTAGTGCATGATCTGATTGATCTGTATCCATTCATGTTGGTCACATCCTCGTTGTGATTGGTTACTGTACTTCTGTGGTGGCTACCCGGTGGCCTTGCTGTAGGCCGCTTTGAGTAGTCCAGCTACAGCAGGTAGAAGCATGATCGCCATCGCCTTGAGGTAATCCCGTTCATCTGCCCAATCCCAGCTCCGTACATCCAGTGGATCAAACACCGTCAGAATGAACAGGGCAACTGCTGCCCAAGCAACCGATACAAATATCCACCCCCTCAAGGAGCGGCTTTGTCTGCTCCACCATCCTTTTTTGGTATTGCCGGGTAGCCGTCCAATGATCTTGGCCAGCTTCTCGCCTTCGGCTTTTGCATCACTGGCCCGCTTGGCCTTGATTTGGGCATCACTGGCTAGCATCCGTTCGAAGACTTTCATGATTTCTACAGGTGGTCTGTCGCGCTTCGCCTGGGCAGTATTGAAACGATCATGGATGGCGTCAAATACCGGCTGTAGCTCATGCGACGGTGCAAGCCCTATGGCCAGATACGCACGCCATGCCCTGCCAATCTTCTCAAGGTGATCCGCCGACAGCTCGCTGTCACAGTCTCCCAGCCACAGTCGAATGGTTGTCCAATCGTTGCGAATGCCCTCAGTAGTCTTGGCGTCCTGTGCCACGTCTCTCAGCATCCGTACAAAGGTGCCTCCTGCGTTGGCCATCAGGTCAGGTGCAAGGGGAGGGATTGAGGTGCGTTCCATTGGGATAGATTCCATGTCTGAGCGGGCTAAAGTAACAGCGGCTGGAAACCTTCGCCAATACCACAGACCCCATCCTATCTCGCACTGAGCTACGATCTTTACCACCCCCTCAAGGACGACAGTTATGCAAGAGAACACCGATGCTCACGTAGTTACAGCAGATGTGCTGACCCTCTTGCTACACAATCAGCACGCTTTGGCTGCTGCAATCGAAGAACTGGCTCTATGGGCTAAAGTTGGCGGCTCAACCGAAACCCACGAGCACGCCATCACTGCATTGCAGACTCTCGATGCGAACGCGTCCGCCATCACTGCCGGAATCCTCAAACTCAGGCAGTAATCGCTATCAAAGAACTCTACTTCTCTGGTAGTGCGATAACCGTCCGTCCACCACTATCAGATAACTCTTCCAGATAGATAACTGATCGCATTATCATAGGTCTATAGAAATCGACCCCAAAGGATAGTCTTCCATGAACGCCCACCTGTACCTGAGAGCCAGCACCAAGGATCAAGACGCCAACCGTGCAAAGACTTCCCTAGAGAAGTTCGCTGGTGATAACGGTTTGACGATTGCAGGCATCTACAGTGAGAACATCAGCGGGACCAAGTTGGAACGTCCTGAACTGATCAAGCTGCTGGACGTTGCTGAAGCTGGAGACGTGTTGTTGTGCGAATCGGTAGACAGGTTGAGTCGTTTGTCCCAAACAGACTGGGAAACCCTGAAGACCACAATCAAGGCCAAGGGGCTACGTCTGGTAATCGCTGACCTTCCAACCAGTTGGCAGATGGCTACAAGTGGCATTGCAGGTGAAGTGATGCGCGTCATCAACGATATGCTCATTGAACTCATGGCGACCATGGCCCGTCTCGACCAAGACAAACGTGTTGAGCGTATCCGTCAGGGACTGGAGAACAAGCGGATTGCTGACCCGGATTGGAAGCCAGCAGGAAAAGGCAAGGACACCGCCAAGTGGGCCAAGGTGAAAGAAACCCTGACCAAGTATCCAACGATGAGTGCTGATGAAGTGGCCCGCATTGCTCACTGTGGCGTTGCTACGGTGTACAGGATCAAGCGTGAGATGGTTTGAGGGGTTCCAACAGGTAGCGTTGTTCTACGGGGCTCCTAGGGGCGCTCAGGTTATTTTAGAATTACGAACGCTTCTCCTTTGGACGCTCGCATGTTGCTTGATACCTAACTTTTAAATCCCAGTTTGAAAATCAAGCTTTGTAAACATGAGGCTAAAAATTTTGGCGCGGGATTTGAAACCTGTACAGAAAAGGCTTGTCTTGGAGACGCTGGCAAGCTGCCACCCCGCCTCTGGTATACTCCCTGTTTTGCGTGCCGGGGCGTTCATGGAACTGAAGAGTCATTGGAAAGGTTGGGGAGCCATCGGGATCGCCACTTTCGTCGTAATAGGGCAATCGTTTCTCGGATACGTCACGGAAAACGGGCAACTGCCACCGTGGATGCCTGAGAGACTAGGCGGACTTGCTGCCCGGCTCTCCACTGAAATCTCCATTCCCATCTGGACTCTTGTTCTTATCGTTGTGTGCATCGGCGCCGCTGGAACACTCTTCGTCAAACTTCAATCACGCACTTCAAAAGCACAGCAACTCCAGATTGCTGGGATGGTTACGGACCTTGTGGACGCCAACAAGCGTTGCTCTTTGTTAGAAGTGAAGAACGCCAACTTAAAGCAACAGGTTCTTTCGAAACCTCAACCAGCAGCACCAGTGGAGATTGAACTCTCTGCCATATCGCTCGATGTACTTAAATTCGTTGCTAGATGCAATGTTAAAGAAATTCGGCCGACAGTATCTCTGCTTGCATCAATGACGCATGCAGACGCCATGGAAGTCCATGTTGCTACTGACACGTTAATAGAGCACGGGTTTTTAAGAAAGGCTCATACACGAAATGGTGAAGTTTTCAGCCTCACTGTAAGTGGGCGTGCATACTACGTGAAGAATAAGGAGTAACGATGAAGCCCGCCTTGAGCGGGCTTTATCACTTAAAGAATTTCCAACCCCTGACATTATGAAAGCTGAGGTAAGCCTTGAGCTGATCTTCTAACTTCAGTATATCCGTCTCCATACCCAAGAGAGCTGTCTGAGATTTATCAAACAAGCTCCACGCCATATCAGAGTCAGAATTAGGGTTTTTCTTGAACTCATCATATGCTCTTATGGCTGCACCCGCTTTCTGAATCCGCTCTAGGGTCTCGTATATACCATCGCTGGAATCAAACAAAAACTTTGATTCTCTGAAAGCGTGCGTCAGTTTGTTTGCTTTCTCTTTTTGCCCTTCCTTCGAATCAGAGAATACATACTGATAAAACTCAAGTGCTGCCAGATATACGCTAAACCTCTTGTTGTACAAATCGAGCTTCGTTTTTGCACTTGCAATCTTCATCTGTGACCATGCTACAGTCAGTGCAATTAACCCAACTACAGCACCAACAATACTCACAATCACTGTAACTTGCACACCATCCATTTATTAAGCTCCAGTTTGATTGGCGAGCAGATATCACTCGCAAGGAAAGGCTTCATGGTATGCAAGAAGAATCAGCATCGTTGCATCTTGATTCAGTTTTGCGGGGTTGTCATGCAAGTATTTGTTGACGATACGTACCGCTTGCCCGTTGCTGATGCCACCATTTGGAACGCACCCTCTAACGTTCTTAGGAATCTGATCTTCGAATATTATCAACGTACTTTTAACAGCCTCCACCATCCCGAAGCACTGCCCTATACCGATAGTTTCATTTGGTAAAGCTTGCTTTGTATCCAACAGCCGAATAGTTGCCTGACAATCATTAAGTAAGGTGTTCCCGTCTGTTGCCATAGCAACCCCACTCCCCAGTATACCTGCCAGTGCAACAAACCCTTTCCATACCTTCATTCTGATACTCCAAGTGTGCAAGCTTTGTCCATTCTGGTTATTCTTCACAACAACATTGTGCAGCCCTGCTCTAGGAGAGGTTCTACTCCCACCGATCCGCCTACAAGCTGCATTCTATAAGGTGTTGAGCCACTTTTAAGTTGACACATTTCAAGTGTGAGCAACCAGCCCTGCTCTCATTGTGTTTTCCCTTTCTGGAGTTCAATCAAGGCATTCTCAGCAGCATCGTTGAAAGTCTTCAGAGGGTTTGCTCGGCAGTAGTTCTCAAGCCACAACTGAACGCTCTTGGTGTCAGTGCCTTTGAAGTAGTCGATACTTGATTGACCGCTGGCTTTAGTGGCATACCCAGATAGCCATGTCATGTAAGAGTGAACGCCAGCCGTAGCACCAGCTCGTGATTCCTCCGCTGCCGTCACAAACAGCCCGCACGTTGTTGGTCCAAGGCCATACGACATCGGCACAGCTATAGCCCCACCACTTACCACCGCTCCAGTCAGTGCAACTGCCGCTATCCATGCATTCATGATGATCCTCTTGGTGTGGTGGAGCTATGGTATCGGACTCCTAAGCTTGAAAGCCAAAGCATGATGAAGCGCGTCGGAAAAATTAGCGCGGGCAAGGAAACTGTCATCAGCGACTCTGGCGAAAAACGGAATTGGCCAATATTGCCCCACGATGCTGCTATCGCTATCGGTAGGTGGTTCTCACGCGAAGGAGCTTCTCTATCTCGTTGAGAGCTTTGCTGTTGTTGTGGCGTGATAGAGCATCACCCGATTGCTGCATCTCGGGATACGCTGTTGGCCGTTTGTTCTTCGTTCCGTCGCTAATGACGTTCAGCTCTTGTGCGGCCTTGGTCACATCAGCTCTGGATGGTAGGCGGAATACAGCCTTCGCCAGCCTGTACCAGAGAATCACTTCAGCCTTTGAAACCAGCTCGGCCGCATGCCCCTTTAGCGTCGATGATACTTCCTCGTTTCCAGTGCCGTTGCTAATAGTGTCGTGATGCCGAAGCAGTGTGTTAGCTGTCAAGCCAATGGCGCCCTTGAACTGTTGCACTGGCTCAATCACGAGTTTCAGTACGGCCTGACTGACAATGAAGATGAATATCCCGCCGAAAATGGTGAAGACGGGGGTAAACCATTGAGGGTCAATACTTGTTGGCATTAGGGTTTAGCCGTGTCTGGGATGATGCTGGAGATTACCCGGTAGTTTGACCCGGTGCCATTGAACTGCTTCCCGTTATTGGTGACTCGCGTTTCGCTTCTCAGCTGCCATCACCTGAAGCGGTGCTTGGCTTAGATTATCCGCAAGCATTGCAAACCGCCATCATTGCCGGGGCACCAGTACTCGGGACTGCGTCAGGGCCAAGATAGGCAGGAATGTAGCGAGCGTATTACAGACGCCTGCCGGGCAGCGACTAAGGCTAAACTGGATCACTACCACGCAATAGGACGTGAATATGAGTGAAGCATGGAACCTGGAAGCGTTGAGGGCACAGGTCAAGATTCGCCGGCCCGAGACAAGCAAAAGGCTTGTTCAGATCATCAATTCTCTTGGTCGCTCACGCGATATCTTCACATACCACAAGTGCCTCGCCCGCGATGCCTTCACCGCATTCAACGCCGAAAACGATCCTCACGGAATAAAGTTTGCAGAGCGAATATTCGGGTGTGATGACGATGACGGAGTCGTTCGTGAAGCGGGCTTAATCAGTGAAGCCAACCTAATTGCCTGCATCGCAATTACTCGCAACTCGTATGACAGCTTCGGGCAGTTGCTGAATGGCCTTGTGGTGCCAGTACCGTTCACAGGCGTTTTCTACATCCACAACGTCAAAGATGCCCTCCCAGCTGGAGAGCTTAAAGATCGCCTGAATGACGCCCTCACGTCAGAGTGGTTTGGATACACACACGCCTTCATGAACATGGTCAAGCATCATCAACTGATTGTTCACAATGCATCGATTTCATTCATAGATGATAACAGGGGCGGCAAGGTCGAGGGCTTTAGGCACAAGAAGAAAGACTACCCGGCGTGCTGGGTTCGAGAGGCGCTTGAGGGAACCGTAGAGCTTCAGAATTCGTTAGGTAACTGCGGTGTAATGCTGAATCGTCTCTACCTCGGAGAAAGCTCTACAGAAACTGGGATTGGTATGTAGAACCGGCTTAACGATTGATGCAAATCACTACAGCGGGGCTGGACACTGAAAGTTAGCCGTCGGGACTACTTTCCGTCATCCCAAGAGTTGAGATATGCGGCAATGACATCGCCATGGCACGCTGCAGGTTTACAATGGCAGGCAATCACCTTGCCCCGAACGATATCAAGGTTTTTCTCTAGATCGGTGGATGCCTTGAGCATTCCGTTCTCAAAGTCATATTTGAACTTTCGGATGACTTCATCCCTGTCTCCGTCCACCCCCATCTGATATGGATTTCCCCAGATGGTTCCTCTGCCGATGTATACCTCGTATTTGTCGCCTCGGTCCTTGTTCACTACTATTGTCAAGTCCAAAACGATAGTACGGTATGGTATACCAAGATCAAACACCTGTTGCTTCATCTTGAAATAGGAATCACGATCTTCGAAGAAGACTGCGTGTGTCGACTCCTTTATCGCGTGTTCTGCTTTATCAAAAAACTGTGCGATGAATCCATGTATCTCGCAGAACTTTGAAATATATCCATTCACATCTTCGTTGTACGCAACGCGAAACTCCCGACTTTCAAGAATGCGACTAAGCTTTCTTTCGAACTTGGCGTAGCAGAGAAACTCTGCTGGATATACGACGAAGACCGTTTTCACGTTAGATGCTTCACTTCAAATTTCAGATTCGGCCACTGTGACTGCAAGTACTCAACTACTAATCTTCTGTGGCATTGATGAGGCAGATGCTCGCTGCACAACAAGCATGTCCCGTCCAATGATTCCGGTGTCAGGATCTTTTCGATTTTCCTTTTTGCCATAAGCTCCATAAATTGGTCAGCATATTTGTCCCAAGTGATCTCTTTCTGCTGATATGGTTTCAACATCTGTTTGGTGGGTGCGAGATCAGGCTCGTGCCTGTAGTCGACGTTGCAGATTTCCGAAAGAAAATATTTCAAATCTTCTTTCTTTGCAAACCCCGCCAACTGGGAAACGTTGTTGAGTCTAACATCAATCAGCTGCCTGCAATGCGAAAGCTGGATAAGAGAAAAGAAGGTTTCAGCCTTCTTTTCGGTAAATCCTATAGTGGATATTTTCATTTTGCCCTCGCCAACTCAAAATACTGCGGCAATAAGTTTGTACGCGTAGCCTTCGAAGGCTTCGCCTAAGCTTATTGTTAGGAAGTCGGTGCTAATATCATATGTGCCCGCCTTATCGAAATGTTGCTCAAATTTCGGATCAGTGATCTTCAGTTTATACTTCACGCCATTGTAGACGAATTCGCCCCGAACCTTGCGCTTTTCGTCAATGAACTCGACGTGCGTAATGAGTTTGGTAACGGGAATCAGGTAAAGTGAGTCATCTTGTTGGGGCAGTTTCGCTACAGACACTCGGTCATTCAGTCCTTTGGATGAGGCTAAGCATGTATTCGTCCAAAGACTGGCGGGCGTATCAACTAACTTAGCCAGAATCTCCTTGGGCTGCTTCTCCTTTCCCGCAAGCTTCCAGTGGCTGGGTTGCAAGATCAGATGATTTTCTGATTGGAATCCACCTGTTTCTTGCCCTGTGAACTCAGCCGTAACGTAGTCCAAAACCACAGCACTGTACCCGTCAGGGTATTTGCGTTGTTCGTTGGTGATCGCCGAATGATCTCCCGGCGTAACCGGTCTGATCCAGTCTCCGAATGTGCCGTTGACCAGCTCCTTTCCGGCGACACAGCGACCATCTGGTTTGCGAGAACAAGCCAGACAGATGAACGTTTTCGAATACGACATGGGGACCTTCCTTGGAATGGTGGCAAATAGACTTCACTTGTATCCTCGAAAGGGTCACAACATCAAGCAGTCAATAAATCAGAAATGCGAGGAATAGCCACCATCACGCGCCCACCAAGACCTCTCGACAACACAGCACCCCATTCCCCTCCTGCGACATATAGAAGAATCACAGCTCAGAAAAGGTCTTGTAGGCGTTCACATTGCCCGGTGTGAACGAACCCTATATTTTGTGAACGTTCTGCATGAAATCCAAAGCACAAAAAAGGGCCCACCTTTCGGTGAGCCCTTCTAGACCGCCCAGCAGAGCGGATTTTGTTTGGTAGGCGCGATTGGACTCGAACCAACGACCCCCACCATGTCAAGGTGGTGCTCTAACCAACTGA
>Ga0247812_10000341_pt1 | contig 35674 bp, 22 predicted proteins | sample UWRJL149409B1_FD_178011 | JGI IMG/M metagenome (GOLD analysis project Ga0247812, IMG submission 178011) | Plant litter microbial communities from Arlington Agricultural Research Station in Wisconsin, United States - UWRJ-L149-409B-1 | ecosystem: Environmental > Terrestrial > Plant litter >...
GAGCCTGCTCCTCAGCGGGGGTGGCGCGGGCGATGGCGACGCTGCGCGGGTTTGCGCCCCGGATCGCGTTGTCATCCAGGATAAGGACGAAGTTGGCGCCGAACCCTCCGACTTCGACCTTGCGCAAGACCGCGATCCGGGCGCTGAGCTCGCGGCCCAGAACCTGAAGCGTGATCGTGTCGCCGATCTTCAGTCCGGCCGCCCGGGCGAGATCGACGGCCATAGCCGCCTGGGGCGGACCGGCCTCATTTGCGCTCCACCAGCGCCCCTCCACAACGTTGGCGTCGTCCGGTTCGCCGGGAAGCGCTGAGAGGAGGATATCCCTGTCAAAGGCCCACCGTTCGCCGGTATCGATCTCATCAAGGACCACGGGTTGCCCGTTCAGCCGCGTGATACGTCCCGTGATCAAGGGCGCACGGCGATACCGGTCCTTGCCCGGATGGGCCATGACTCGGTCGATGACAGCGTCGAAAGCAGCGCCCCGTTCGCCCGGGATCTCTGTAAAGACGATTGAGGGCGCAGTTCGCGGGGCGACGTCGGTGACCTGGGCCAGCAGGCTGGATTGAATCAGAACTACGACCGCCAGCAGGGCGACGCCAAGCCCGATCGCCGGCGAGGCGGTGCGGGCGGCCGAACGGGGCCCCGAGAGGTTGGCGAGACCCAGGCGGATCGGGCCATGGGCCAGAACACGCAGGCGCCCCGCGACCCGGGTTGCGCCAAGGCCAAGCATCCAAAGCAGACCGAAGGCGAGAGCCGTGCCGCCAATCAGGCCCGCGGCGGCCACCTTCGTCGGGGCGGTCAGACCCGCCAGTATCGCGAGGCCCACGCCCGAAAGACCGGCGCCGATGGCCTCGGGACCGGGGCGAAGCCGGCCGGACAGCTCGCTCCGAAAAAGAGCCGATGGCGGTGTGGAGCGTGCTCGAGCCAGCGGCGCCAAGGAGAAGGCGGCGGCCGCAAGCAGTCCGAAGGCGCCGGCCTCGATGAGAGGCGCGGGATAGACGGCGAAGAGGGCCGGGACAGGCAGTTGATCATTGGCGATCAGGCCGATCACCAGCGGGACCAGGGCTCCGACGGCCAGACCGATGCCGACGCCGAGCAGGGCCAACACGCCGATCTGAATCAGATAGAGATTGCGTATCAGCGCGCCCTCGGCGCCCAAAGCCTTCAGCGTGGCGATTGAGCGTTTGCGGCCCTCCAGATAGGCGGACACAGCCCCCCCGACGCCCAGGCCGCCGGCGACCAGCGAGGCCAGACCGATGAAGCCGAGAAAGTATTCGAGCTGGTCGATCAGTCCGGCCGCGCCGGCCGCCGCTTGCGATCGGTCGCGGGCCTCGAAGGTCGTCCCCGGAAAGGCGGCGCGAAGCTGGCGGATGACGCTCCCGGGGTCTGCACCGCTTGGCAAAATGATCCGCACCGCCTCTCCGAACAGGCCGCCTTGCTGAAGCAGACCTGCGCGAGCGACCTCTTCAACGCTGGTCATGACACGCGGTCCCAACGCGAAGCCTCGACCGAGACGATCGGGTTCGGAGACGAGGATGGCCTGCGCGATCAGCGGTGTTCCGCCGACGACGAAGCGGTCGCCCAGACTGATGTGCAAGCGATCCAGCAGCGCCTGTTCAACGACGGCTCCCGCGATACCGTCACGCCCCTGAAAAGCGGTTGCAAGATCCGGCGCGCCGGCCAGTTCGACGCTGCCGACCAGAGGATAGCCCGGTCCCACGCCTCGCATGTCCACCAGCCGCCGTGCGCCCGACGCCGTTTCCGCCATACCGTTGGCCCGTACCGAATACGCATAGGGTCCCAGCGCACTTAGCCAGCCACGTTCTTCGGCCGTGAACCGGCGCTGATCGATGCTGATAACCAGGTCCCCGCCGAGGATTTCCCGCGCTTGGCTCGCCAGACCCTGTCGGAACGCCTCCGCTGTCGAGCCGGACGCGGCGATGGCGGCGACGCCCAGCGCAAGGCAGGCGAGAAAGATCCGAAAGCCGGCGATCCCCGAGCGAAGTTCGCGCCAGGCGAAACGGAAGGCGAGCATCAGGCCGCGACCTCCGCGGCGTCGATCCGGCCGTCCCGCATGCGAACAGTACGATTGGCCCGCCTCGCCAGGCGCACGTCATGGGTGACCAGAACGAGCGCCGCACCTGTCTCACGAACGAGATCGAACAAGAGGTCCGCGACCAGCACGCCGTTGGCGCCGTCGAGGTTGCCCGTAGGTTCGTCAGCAAACAGGAGCTCAGGCCGAACGGCGAGCGCACGGGCCAGTGCCACGCGCTGCTGCTCCCCACCGGACAACTGGTGCGGATAATGGGTGCGGCGGGCGCCAAGACCGACGCGATCGAGCCAGGCGCAGGCCTCTCTCCGGGCGTCGGCGCGGTGGGCGAGCTCAAGGGGCGCCGCCACATTCTCCTCGGCAGTCATATTCGGCAGCAGATGGAAGCTCTGGAACACCAGGGCCGCGCGTCCCCGCCGCAGCCGTGCGCGACCGTCCTCGTTCAACCCGGCGAGGTCGGTGTCGAACAGGATCGCCTTGCCGCCGGTCGGTGTCTCAAGCCCGGCCGCAATCGAGATCATGGACGATTTGCCCGATCCCGACGGGCCGACGATGGCGACTGTCTCGCCGGTGGCCACGGTCAGATCGACGCCGCGCAGGATCTCGACCGGCCCGGCTGTGGATGGCAGGGTCAGGCGGACAGCCTCGAGCACAAGGGGGGCGGATGAAGCCATTGGAATTCCGACATGATGTCTTGGGAGGAGGCCGACCCTTCCCATATAGGGGCTCAACGCCATGAACTCAGATCTGACCCATTTCCCGCGTCGTTTCGTCCTTGTGGGCGGAACCTCTTTCGCGCTCTCCGGATGCGGCCGGAAAGACGCGGCCTCTGCTACGGCCGGAAAGGCTCCGGACAGCCAGCCGCCGCCGGCTACAACGCCGGGATCTTCGGCGGGTCAGTCGCGCATCGTCACCATGCTCGGCGACTCGATCACGGCCGGCTACGGTTTGGCCGCCGCCGACGCCTTGCCGGCGCAGCTTGAGATCGCCCTGACCGTGCTCGGCCTGACGGTGCGGGTCCGGCCGGCCGGCGTCTCGGGCGACACGACGGCCGGCGGGCTCGCCCGGGTCGACTTCAGTGTCCAAGCCGACACCGAGCTATGCATCGTCGCGCTTGGCGGCAATGACCTGCTCCAGGGGGTCGCCCCCTCTGCGACACGAAGCAACCTCGACCAGATCATCAAACGGCTCCAGGCCCGTGGGATAGCCGTGCTGCTAGCCGGCATGCGCGCGCCGCCGCAGTACGGCGCCTACGCCCGGGAGTTCGACAAGGTGTTCGTTGATCTGGCCCGAGAGGACGATGTTACGGCCTATCCTTTTCTGCTGAACGGTGTCGCGCTCGATCGCCGCTACAATCAGGCCGACGGCATCCACCCCAATGCGGCCGGGGTGAAGATCATAGCTGCGGCCCTGGCGCCCGTTGTCGCCGAAGCTCTTGCGCATCTGTCCATGCCCCCTCCGTCCGGAGTCGTATTCTCGAGATAATGGCGCGCCTCACAAATTGAGGGGGCGCTCCATGAGCGGAACAAATGCGGAACATCTGCGCTTGATCATTATGACCGACGCACACCATCCCAAGCTTGAACAACATCCCGGCTCCAACACCGAAAAGTCTCCGGACGATTGGGTATCCGGCGGCGACCCAATAACAGGCGCGCAGGCGTCCTACTTGAAGACGCTGTCTGAGGAGACAGGCAAACCTGAGGCGTTCGATGACAATATCGATAAAGCTGAGGCGTCTCGCAGAATCGATCAACTGAGATCGGAGCTGGATTTAGGCTAAACGTTTCACGAGTGACGCCATCAGGGTGCCGGGGCCTGCTAAGGCGTCGAAATCTGCGAGCTTGACCGGCATTGCAAAACTTGCCGGGTTCGAGAGCCAAGCCAGCCCAAAGCGTGGCACAACGGGCGGCTGGGCGCGCCGCGCTACCCGCCCGTTCAGGTCCAGGCCGACGTCATCTCGAGCTTGCTCCCAAGCCTATCTGACTCTTCGCGAGGTCCTGCCCGGACCGTGTATGGGCGTGATCGACGCGACCGCCCGACCGTCTGGGCTGTAGGCGGCGAGGAACTGGCACCCGTCGATAGATCAGTCATCCGCTGGGCCTTAGTATTGCCACGCTTCGCGCCCGGATGAGTAATCGGCGCGACGAGATCGCCGTCGCGCCGATTAAATTTAGTCTTAGTATTTAACGCGGAGGCGAGCGTACCAGAAGCCGCCGTTCATGCCGAACGGCCCCCCCGATCGTGGATAGATCTGGCCGTCAGCGGTGCTGCCGGTCAAGGCATAGATGGGGTTAGATGTGGTCGGAGCGATCTTGTCTGGATATTCGTCGAAGAGATTATTTGCACCGATCGTGACGGTGTATTTGTCGGCGATCGTGTAGCTGACGTCGAGGTCGGCGGTGACTTCCGAACCGAACTCCTGGCCCGGGTAGTCCTGGGCGCTGAGCCAGCTGGAGTAATAGTTCGCGCGCCCGTTGATCGAGAAGCCGGCGACCTGCCAGTTCGCCGAAAGGTTGGCACGGTGTTTCGGCGTCAGGTTCTCGATGTCGGTGATGCGGCCCGAGTCAATGGCGGCCGGATTGAACGCTGTGACTTCGCTTTCATTCCACGCGTAGGCGAGCGTCAGGTTAAGCGGACTGTCGAGGAGTTCTGTGCGGTAACTGGCAACGGCGTCTATACCCTTGGTCCGGGTGTCGAACCCGTTGGTGAAGTAGGCGACCGCCCCGCCGACGCCCACGGCGGCGAGCGCCGGCTGGGCGGCAACGTCTGCGGCAGTGACCTCGGAAGGCGAGGTGATGCTGATGCGGTCCTCGACATCGATCAGATAGCCGTCGACGGTCAGGGTGAAGGCGCTAACCGGCTTGAAGATGAAGCCGATCCCGTAGTTGGTCGATTCCTCGGGCGTCAGCGTCTCGGCGCCGAAATACTGCGCGATGGCGCTGGACACCGGATAGGTGCCAATCTGGACCTGATCGCCGGCGACGAAGGTGGTGGTCAGTATCTCGGTGTTGCTTTGTCCAGGAGACGGGGCGTGGAAACCGGTGCCGAATGTGCCCCGGACCGAGAACATGTCCGACACGCGATAGAGGGCGTTGACCTTGCCAACGAAGGTATCGCCGAAGGTGTCGTAGTCCTCGTAGCGTCCGGCGATCCCGACCGTGAACGCCTCGGTCACATCCGCTTCGGCGCCGATATAGAGGCCGTAGTTGCTCTGTGAAGAGGATTTCGCAGACGCCGGGCTGGTGCCTCCGTAACCGCTCGCGCCGGGCGATTGCGAGGCGGTCGGCTGCACCGTCGAGCGTGTATAGACGCCGGGCGCTGTCTGCACATACAGCGGCTGTGAGGCGTATGGACCCGCCGCATAGGACTGGAGGTCGCCAGCCGTCGCTTCATACTCCTCGTTGCGATACTCGGCGCCGCCCGACAGGGTAATCGGGCTCGCGAAGCCGACCTCGATCGGATAGGTCAGATCGAGGTTCAGGTTGACCTCGCGCTGGATCAGCTCGCCGAATTTGAAAGCTGTCTGGCTGGTTGGACCGAAAGACCCGTTGAGCGACTGGGTCATGCCCAGGTCGAGGCTGTTCTTGGCCAGGGTCGCCGAGAGATCGTAGGTCAGACCGCTGTCAGCCTCACCTCTCGTGCCCAGGGTGCCGTAGAGCTGCTCGACCTCGCCCTGAAAGCGCGGTGTGAAACCGGCCGGATAGATGGAGGCGAAGCTGAACGTATTCGTATCCCTGACGAATCCCCCCGTCGGGCAGGTGGCGTTGCCGGTCGGGCAAGGCGTCAGATAGATGAGGTTGAAGGCCCCGTTAGCGCCCGGTGTGGACGTCGCCGGCGTCCCCGTGCCGTTGTCGATCACGAGCGGGGTCGGCGACGCGACTGGCGAGCGGTAGTTGAAGCTCTGGTCGGCCTCGCGGTGGCCGACGTTGACCGTCAGATAGATGCTGCTGTTGTCGCTGAGTTCGTAGGCCGAGTTGAGGAATAGCTTGTAGCCGTCCGTTGGTGACGAGCCCCAGATCTGCACCGGATCGGGATAGTTGGGCAGTTGCGTCGCCAGCGAGGGATTGGCGGCCGCGAACGCGACAGCGATGGGCCGGGTCGCGCCGCGGCTGGTCTGCTCGTCGTCGAAATACTCGCCCGAGATATTGACGAAGCCCGAGCCCCAGAGGCTGAAGCCGGCGTTGGCGGCGATCTGATAGCTCTCGCCGTCGCCGCTGTAGGTCTGGCCATAGCGGGTCTGCACCTCGAAGCCGCTGTCATCGGTGCGCAGGCCGTAGTTGATAACGCCGCCGATGGCGTCGGAGCCGTACTGGGCGGTCGCGCCGTCGCGCAGGACCTGCAGGTTGCTGATGGCGATCGTGGGGATCATTGAGATGTCGGCGCTCTGGGCTCCCAGCGACAGAGCAGTGTCGCCGCCGGTTACAACCTGGACCAGCGAGGACCGGTTGTACCGCTTGCCGTTGATCATCACCAGGATCTGGTCGGCCCCAAGCCCCCGCAGCGACGGCGCGCGCACGAAGGTGGATGCATCTGAAATGGTGTTCTGAGGCACATAGAACGACGGGACGAGATTCTTGACGACGTCCAGCATGTCGGCGGCCGGCTGGTTGGCCAGTTCCGGGCCGCCGATGATGTCGATCGGCGAGGCCGAGTCAGTCGCGGATCGGTCGGTCCGGCGCGTGCCGATGACCACGACTTCGTCGACCTGGGTACCTTCCACCGCGGGGTCTGTTAGCGGCGCAGTCTGCGCTGCCACCGGCTGGGCGATCAGTAACGCGGCGGCGGCGGCCCCGCTGCTCAGAATGTATTGAAGGCGTACTTTCGTGTCAGTCGTCTGCATGTGAGATCCAATCGTTGAACGAGAGAATCCTGCAGCGTCCCTCCCCAGAGACCGTCGGTATCCTTTTCCGAACCCGGAGGGATTGATAGCCATATGACATCGATTTGACCGGGCTGTTGCCAAAGCGTCACTTTGGCAGCAGCCCGGGCCAGACCGAGGGAATCGCTACGCCAGCCTGCCTCCGCCTAATAGCCGGCGCTGCCGCGGACGCTCTGCGGAACTTGGGGGTCGCCGGAGAAAGAGCCTTCTCAAACAGACCCGGTAACGCCACACTGGTTGGAGAACACCGATTACGGCGCTGCTCGGGCTAAGCACACCGACAAACATATACGGGTCGAGAGACCATAAAGCGGTACTTTCATTGCCCGAGAGGAGCGAATTTTAAGCACAGTAGGGCACTGGACAGAAAATAAGCCGCTCCGGAAAAATCATTACCAAACGCCAGTGAAAGCTTAGACGTTTCCCGATCGAAAAGTTCAGGCCGCAAGGTAGTGTGTTGCGTCCGGATCAGCTCACCGCAAACGCGGGTGTGGGCTGCGGTTTGTCGTCGAACTCGAGCGGGGAAGCAGACCGCACTGTTCGACAAGGTCCTCAAGGTTTTCACCTCCCAAGGCCTTCGTCCAGTGGTGGCGGAATTACGCCGCTGCTGGCGGAGTTCTCGGTTTGAAACCGAAGTGGCGCGCCCGGAACGATTCGAACGTCCGACCCTCAGATTCGTAGCCGCCCCCGGGGGTAATCAGAAACATCCATGGGCAACCTTCGGGAAGCCCATACCGTGTTGTTCCACAAGAGGAAAACGAAGATTCTGTCGTTGCTGTCCATTCCCCCGAATGGCCCGCGATTTCCACATCCTGGGTCCCATACGGGTCCCAGGAATTGGCCCCAAGATGGGGAGCGACACCAATGCCTAAGCTTACAAAGCGGCTCATCGACGCTTTTTCCACTGAGGAGAGCGAGGCCTTTCTGTGGGACTCCACGGTCCTTGGGTTTGGCGTTCGGGCCCGCCGTTCAGGCACGAAGAGCTTCATCCTGAAATACCGGATGGGATCTGCCGTCCGTCGCCATACGCTCGGAAAGGTCGGAAGCCCTCACACGGTGGAGGAGGCACGCGAAGCCGCTTCGGAACTGCTGCGGCAGGTCAAGGCCGGGCAAGATCCTATGCAGGCCAAGCGAGAGGTCAACCAAGCCATCACGGTGAACGAGTTGATCCAGACCTATCTCCACGAAGGACGCATTGCGAAGCCCAACAAGCGGGAGTCATCGTGGGCAAGCGACGCGTCGGTCCTGCACAGGCATGTCGCCCCTCTTCTGGGACATCGCTTGGTCAGAGACCTCAACCGGAGAGATCTTGAGCGGCTTCAGGCCGACGTGCTCAGCGGAAAGACCGCCAAGGATGTCCGAACGAAAGCCCGGGGCAGGGCTATCATCCGTGGAGGGCCGGGAGCCGCCGGACAAACAATACGGTCCACGGCGGCTATGCTGTCCTGGGCCGTGATGCAGGAAATCCTGCCGCACAATCCGGCAATCGGCGTTCAGAAGATTACGGCCCGTCGTCGTGAGCGCTTCCTGACCACAGCGGAAGCCCGCCACATGATCGATACCTTGGCGGAGCTGGTCGCGACCGATGAAATCCCGGATGGCCACGCGGCCATCGTTCGGCTCCTCCTTTTCACCGGTGCCCGGAAATCCGAAATCCTAAACCTGACCTGGGGTGAGGTCGATCTTGAGCGAGGCCGCATCCTTCTGCCGTGGCACCGATCCAAGACGGGTGAGAAGATGATCCCGCTGAACTCCGCAGCTGTCGCGGAAATCATGCGCCGGCCTCGCGAGGGGCCTTACGTTTTCCCTGCCGCCAGAGGCGAGGGTCCTACCGTCGGCCTCTACAAGACGTGGGACCGTGTGCGGGAGGTTGCAAAGCTGGAAGGGGTCCGTCTTCACGACTTGCGACACTCGTTCGCTAGCTTCGCGGCGGCGGACGGAGCCAGCCTATACCTGATTGGCAAGGCGCTAGGTCACAGGCAGGCCAGCACTACGGAACGGTATGCGCACCTGACCGACGATCCAATCCGGGCCGTCGCCGAACAAGTCGGGCAGCGGTTCCTCCGGATCACGTCAGTCGACGGTGTTCCGATCGTGGACGCTTCCAAACCCTCTTAGGCGGCGACCTGGGTGCGGTCGTCAGTGATCGGTCGAGGTATTTCTCTCCCGAAAAGTGGACAATCGACCTTTCGCTTTCCCGCTTGTGAAACGCCAAATCCCTTTTGGGGGATCGCAATCCCGTTAATGAAATTTGCGATAACCGCAAACGCCATAGTGAAAAGCGAAAAGGTATTTGACCTTTCAAAAAACAGCTTGGTGCTTTAGCGGTCGCTCATCATAGGCCCCAATATGTCCCACGAACCCTGTAAACCCGACACACTGCCTCTCCTCGAGTTGGACTGGCGCCAGCTCCTGCCTTTGGTCGGCCGGGCGAACGCTGCCTTGGCGCGATATGATGGCATGCTCCAGACCCTTCCCAATCCGGCTGTACTGCTGTCGCCCATCACCGTGAACGAAGCCGTTCTGTCTTCTCGCATCGAAGGCACCCAAGCGACGCTCGATGAGGTGCTCGAGTATGATGCCGGGATTGAGGCCCCGGAGAACCGGCGCGGCGATATCGAGGAAATCAGCAATTATCGTGTGGCGGTGCAGATTGCCGAGGCGGAGCTAGCCGAAAGGCCCCTCTCCCTGTCCTTGGTCAAATCCGTCCACCAGCGGCTGATGCAGGGCGTGCGGGGCCGCGACAAGTCCCCCGGCGCCTTTCGGAATGACCAGAACTGGATCGGTCGCACCGGAGCGACCATCGACAGGGCACGCTTCATTCCCCCCAGCCCTCTCGTCCTCCCCTCGGCGCTTGAGAATTGGCAGGCCTACCTCGGAAATCGGGATGAAGATCCGATCATCCAGACGGCGGTGGCTCACGCCCAATTCGAGATTCTCCATCCGTTCAAGGACGGCAACGGTCGGATCGGTCGCATGCTGATCCCCCTGATCCTCTACCAGAGGCAGGCCCTGTCCCGTCCGATGTTCTATCTTTCAGAATATCTCGAGGCTCACCGGGACGACTATTATGACCACCTTCTTGCCATTACGGAAGACGGGAATTGGCAGGGCTGGATCGAGTTTTTCATCGGCGCCCTGATCATTCAGGCGGAAGCCAATCTCGAAAAGGTCCGCAGCATCCGCGATCTCTATGAAGAGATGAGGCGTCGGTTCGTGGAAGTGACCCATTCGCAGTTCGCAATGAACGCCGTGGATACCTTCTTCGCGCGTCCGGTGATCCGAGCGACGGACTTCCGCAAGCTTGCCGGCTTCAACACGCGCGTCACAGCCAACAACATGCTTCGGCAGCTGGAAGCGGCGGGGCTTATCCGTCGGGCACGGGAAGGCAACGGCCCGATCTCCGCCATCTACACACTGCCCGCGTTGGTGAACATCACAGAAGGTCGGCCCGTTTTTTGAGCGAGCCGAGCGCCGAGTCTGCGTAATCACCGCATCTTTTGCGGAGATTACGGGGCCCAATCACCGCATCGGTGATGCCGATGTCAGTCGTCTTTAATCTGCCAAGGTGAAATCGGCATCAGGTCCCGGTCGTCGTAGTCCAGGGGCGAGACAGGCGTCGGTGTGAGCGGATCGATGCGGTCGGCGTGCCGTGAGTTCTCAGTCACCCACAACGAGGCCTCTTCGGACAGAACGCCGGCGGTCGCGCGAGCGGAAATCTCAAAAGCTGCAATGAACGCCCGCATCCTTTGGGCCTTGTCCCAAGCCAATGACTGCGTCTCGAGGTCGTCGAGTTGCCGTTGCGCATTCGCCCTTTCAGAACGGAGGGCGGCTCGCCAACTATTCTCCTCCTCGGCGCGCTGTTCCCGGATCGCGGCCTTCCGCTTTGTTTCGGCCGTGGATCGGGCTGAAAGATAGAGGCCGACCATCACTTCATTGAGACACGCCTCGACCTTCCGGGTTCGGCCATCCTTCCAGAGACTGCGCACGCCGTCCTGGTATTTGGCCGAGGCGATCTGGATCGTCATCACTCCGCTCGGGACAAAGTCGTACATCGGGGCGGACGAATATCCGTATCGCCGGGTCAAAGCCTTTTCAGCCTCTGTAGATTTGTGCGGCTGTCGCTGGGACGCCTCCTCGATTGTGATACGTCCCGGTTCGTCCGCGATCATGATCCCGGAGCCACCAGAGCCTTGCCCACCCGTACGGACTTCGATGCGGCGGCCCACCAGGGCTTTTACGAACGCGTCGATCAAGGCGACCGCCCGGTCTACCGATCCAGGCGGCACGCGCACACGAAACGGATCCTGACCCTCGTAGACGACCGCGCCATACTTGTCGGGCTTGGCCGCCTTGAGGGCCTTGAGGATGCGTTTGGCGACAGGGTGAATGTCGTCAGGCTCCGCCGCTACGACGATGCGATTTTCCGGGCGTCCCTCACGCTCGATCAGGGGCGCGAAAGCATCGTCTGCAGGCTGCCTGACAAGCGGTGGGGAAGGAGACGTGAACTCGACCATCGTGCCGGTTTTCGATTTCGGTAGCGGGACAGGCTTGGGCGTGCGCCCGGCGGCAAGCTGTTGCCGATACCCTTGAGGCGGCAGTGGGATGTCGTGCCGAACGCACACCTTCCGAAGCCCCACATCCGAAAGGCCGTACCGCTCCGCCAGCCTGGTGAGGGGTTCGCTCCAGACCAGACGGTAAAGGTCGGCCCGGTCAATTCGGTGATGGGTGGTCATCGGTAAAATCTGAACGGAATTGAAGCGGAGCTGCGTCCTTGCAGGCGCGTGCTTTTGGGCGGGCGGAATGACAATCAATCGAGGGGAATCTGGAGATAGCAAAGGCACAGCGACAGGGAAGCAGGGCAAGATAAAATCCGGCTTGCGACCCTGAAGGATCGTCGCGCCGGGTACATCTGGAGAGAGGTTCGGCAGAGCGGCGGCCGGGGCGCGGGAGCGCTGCGATGACCGACAAGCGAGAGACCGACCTCTTTGATTTCCGTCCGCCGATGACGGCCCGCCGGGAGAAGCCTCCCGTCGGCAAAGTCGGTCGCGTCGCCGGTCTCGGCCGGGCGACACCCGAGATGACGCCCCGCCAGCGGGCGCAGCATTTTTCGGCCAAGACCCAGACGACCCGCGTCCGGCCGGTGACAGCGGCGACGGGCGGCCAGCGCCGCGTGATGGTCAAGGCGCGCGTCGTGAAGATGGGGCCGGCCGCCAGCAAGGCCCTCATGACCCACGTCCGCTATGTCGAGCGCGAGGGCGCGGGCGAGGCGGGCGCAGAGGGGCATTTCTTCGATAAGACCTCGGACTCCGCCGATGCGCCCGCGTTCGCCCGGCGTTGCGAGCCGGACCGGCATCATTTCCGGCTGATCGTGAACCCGGAGGACGGGCGGGATCTGCCCGATCTCAAGGCTTATGCCCGCCAGTTCATGGAGCGGGTCGAGCGGGACATGGGAACCTCGATCGACTGGGTGGCCGGCGCGCATTTCGACACGGGTCGCCCGCATCTGCATATCCTGGTGCGGGGCAAACGCGACGACGGTCGCGATCTGGTTCTGCCGCGCGACTATGTCAGCCACGGGTTGCGCGGGCGGGCCCAAGAACTGGCCACCGAAATCCTGGGGCCGAGGCAGGAGATGTCGGCCCATTCCGAGCGGGACCTGACGGCGGATCGGTTCACCGCGATGGACCGGACCCTCATCGGCGCGGCTTCGGATGGACGCCTGGCCCTCACCGATGTGCCGGACGCCATGCGCGGAGACGCTCTGCGCCGCCTGGTCCATCTGGAGACTGGAGGTTGGGTTTCGCGGGAAGGCGGCGAGACTTGGCGCCTGCCCGGCGATCTGCGCGAGCGGCTTCAGGCCTTTGGCGAGCGCGAGGGAAGAGAGCGGGCGGCGACGAAGGCCCTCTGGGGCGGGGAGTGGTCGGGGCAGCTGTCACGGCTTGAGCCGGTGGCGATGCAGCCGGGTGAGAGGGTGGTCGGCGCCTATGCCGGAACCGCGCCCATAGGAGCCTACGACAACGGCCCGCAGGTCCTTGTCCTGGACACGGCTGACGGGCGGCTCGGGCATCTTCGTCTTCCGACCGTGCAGGCCGTCCTGGCGCTGGACCGCGTCGCAGAGGGCGCGATCGTTGAGGTGCGCGCGACCGCGTTGAAGACCCGGCCGGCGGACCAGACCATTGCGGAGATCGCGGCAGAGCGAGGCGGCATCTATTCGGCGGCCGAGCACAAGGCGGCGCGCCCGGCGGATAGTGATCCGTTCATCGAGCGGCATGTTCGCCGCCTGGAGGCCATGGGGCGCGAAGGCGCCTGCGAAGTTCTTGGAGATGGGCGTTTCCGTGTCCCGCAGGATTACGGGGATCGAGCCGCCCTGGCGGATCGGGCCAGGGACGGAAACGCCGCAATGGAGGTGCGGGTCCTAGATGCCAGGCCGCTGAAGGACCAGATCGACGCGAAGGCGCACACCTACCTCGACACCCTCTTGGCCCGGGACGCGCAGACGTCGATGCAGGGACCGTTTGGTGAGGCCGTGCGCCGGGCACTGCCTGAACGGGCGGCGACCTTGCGCGGTTTGAGCCTGGGGTCAGGCGATCCGCTGGCCCTGGGCGCCAAGGATGTACATGCGCTGTCGACGATGGAGGTCCGGACGGTGTTCGAGAAACTCGGCGCCCACGGCAAGCCGGTGTTCATGGCCGCCAGCGGACAGACCTTTTCCGGCGTCTACATGTCGAAGGTGCAGATCGGCCGTCAGCCGTTTGCCGTGGTCGAGGGTCGGCATGCGATCACCTTGGCGCCCTGGCGCGCCGCGCTGGAGGCGTGCCGGGGTCAGGCGATGACGGGCAGCGTGCAGGCCGGCGTGGTCGACTTCCGTTTTGGACAGCAGTTGGGTCGCGGCGCCGGTGTGGAACTGTGATTGGTCACAGGGAGGGGCGATGCCCTTCACCCGTAGGTTCGTCCCATTCGGCCGCCCGACGGGGCTGACTGGACGAGGACCTCAGGCCCGTAAGCTGACTCCGCGCCCAGTCGTGCAGCAGGCTTTTGGGATAGTAGGGCGTACGGCCGAGATGGGTGCAGGGCGGGCCATCCGACCGGGTGCAGAAGATCTTTGCCAGGGTGGAGGGCGAACGGCGAATGCCCATGCGCAGAAGCTCGCTCGATGCTTCCTTGCGGGTCAACAGGGGATCTTCGGCGCCGCGAAATTGAAACTCAGTCATCGGATACTCCTCATTTTCCTCCCCAAGCTGTTGCCAGAAAGCTGGGGAAACAAGGGGGTGGGGTCTGGACGAATCCTCGATCCTGAGCATCCGGCACGGGCCAGACGTTTCACCTCGTTTCAGGACTGTTCAACCGTGATCAGCACACGAGTTGTCCTCCAGCGATTGTGATCCTCCCTCTCGGCGGCGTGAGGTGTGGTGAAGTCTGACAGGGTTTGATCGGACTGGATTCGTCTTGATCTCTCTCCCATTTCGGAGGCCGCATGCCTGTCAAAGGTGCGTCGCTGAGCCGTGTCAGGCCCAGTCTCTGCTTAGGCGGGCCGCGATGCACTTTACTTCGCCGTCCGATTTTTTTCGAAGGGGGTTCGCTCGTGTGGACGGCCCGCGCGAGCCGAACCAGCCCGGCGGCGAGCGAAGCCTGCACAGCCTCCGGGGTCATTCCAAGATGCAGCCCAATTTCGACGTAGGTCATGCCCGCCATCCGATGGAGGAGGAAGACATCGCGTAGTCCTCCGGGCAGTTTCAGGATCGCCTGAACGAGGACTTGTCTCTCGTCCTCAGCTGCTGCTTTGCGGCGGGTCTTCGGCCGTGGATTTGAGGGCGTCATACGCCGCCTTTCTTTCGGTCCGCGATGATAGTCTCGACCGTCGTTAATAGCTCGGCGATGGCTCGGTCGGCGGCGGGCGGTGGCAGCGGCATCAACGGGCTGGCCATCCCCCGTGACAGAGCGCCGGACGCGTAGAGCGGGCCTAGGATGCCGGCGAGTTCGCTTATGCCGTGGGGAATGTCCTTCAGCCCGGCGCGTCGAACGCACTTCAATGCCTTGGACAGATCGTGGCGAAGGTGAATCCGGTTCCACTGATCGGTGATCCCACGATGGAGGAGGTAGGCCTTCAGGCCGAGTTCGATGGCGATTGCCAACTAATAGGTTGAGGCCACGTCCTGCCGATCCCGCTGAATGCGGGCCATGCCATGAAATGACCGGGCGTTCTCACAGAACGTCGCTGCGAGGTGGCGATCCGCTTGGAGTCGCCGACGGGTCATGACGGTTCCTGCATCCGCGCCAAGTCACGCACGGCTCGCGCGATCAGGCCATGCACGACGCGGTTCTCTTCGGCCGGGAGAAGCCGCTCGGCGACTTGCAAGCTGGCCGCCACGACTGCGATGTCATCGGTGGGGTCCGTTGGCAGTGCACGTATCCAGCGTCGAAGCCGCCTGTGGATCAGACGCAAAGTGGCGTCGCGGTCAGACAGGCCGCTAGTCTGCTCAATCGCGGCGCGCGCCGCATCTGACAACGCAAACCAGCCGACCCGCCTCTCAAGCTGCCGATGGAGTTCGCACCATTCATCCAACAGCCGTAGCCGACGATCGTCGAGCGTCAGCCACCTTTGGTGCCACGACAGCTTCTCGTCAGACATGCGTCACCTCCCGCGCAGCCGCCCGGTCGCTCAGCCGGCGCTGAACGGTGGAGTTTAAAGACAGTGTGCGCGATACTGCGCACGACGTACCGATCAAGTCAATACGTGGTGCGCAAAAAGGAGTACCACGTGCCGACAATCACGCCGTTGCAGATCAAACTGGCGAGAACGGCTGTTGGCTTAGGCGTGCGAGAACTGGCTGAACGAGCTGGGATCGCGCCATCAACCGTTCAACGATTTGAGTCCGGTAAAGGCGATATGCACTCCAGAACCTTGGACCGCGTTCAGACGGTCTTGGAGGAAGCGGGCGTTCTTTTTATCCCAGCAGGTGCTGGTGGAGGACCCGGTATACGTCTGAAATCCTAGTGGGCCGCAGCTTTCTAGTAATTTATTCGGTTCTAGTCCCCCCATTAGTTCTGGAGATCGGCCGCGGGATAACTTCGGACCAGTTCTGCTAAACTTCTCTGGCTCGGACTCAACAACCGATCCTGACTCATCGCTTCCTTCGCGAAGGTCGACACTTGGCGGTAAGCGGTTCAATGACGGAAACTGAATCCAGCGTGTTGCTAGCCGTGTTGTCCGGGTCGTTGGTGTGACCGCTGAGGCTAGGCAACAGCTCTGTCGCGGACCTCATTCAGGATTGAAATCACCGCTTGGGTATCTGCCAAACTGAAAACGCCGGCCACACCCATCGCATCAAAATCCGTAAAGGGGCTTTCGTAGAGGAGCCCAGGGTCCATCTGACCTTTGGCGGTCAAGTGGTCGACAACGGTATTGAGAAACTGAATTTGGTTCGCCGTAAGTATGCGGGCAGCGATGAACGCGGCGAATACTGAATTTGCGGCCTCGCGATCCAGGCCAACGAGCGACCGGACGAACAGGCCAAGTCCCCCGTCCAATTTAATCTGGTCGAGCTCGGCTGGCGCACCAATCCCGGCTTCCAGGAAAATGCGCTCCAGTTCGCTTAGGTCTAGCGCGGTCATGGGCTCGTTGCGGCGAAGCTTCTGCACAGCGATGTGATCGTCATGCACCCGCAGAAAGTGCAACGCCTTTTGACGGAATTTCTCCGTATCGGCGCCAACGGAGACCCCGGCCAGACTCACCTCGGTGCCCTCGCCAATCTGGTCTTCAAAATCGGTGTAGATGATCGGTCTTTGGGCGGACTCAATCAGCTTGATCAGGGCGCGCAGCTTGCGGCGCACGGTCTCAAGCATGGGCGCGGTCACGCCCCACCAGAAGTCCTCACCTTGGATTTCCTGAATCAGCACTAACTCCCGGTTCACCATCGGGATGTTGGACTTGTCCTCGAGTAGGACGGCGGTCTGGATGATCTTGTCCTTCAGGCCAGCATAGGCCGCCTCGGCCCGAAGCAAGGATAGCTGAGTGCGCATCACTAGGCCGTCGAACTGCTTGGCGGCGATATCGTCATCCGTCACCGCGCTGGGCAGTCCCGCCAATCTGTGCACCAGCTCTGCTTGCGCATCTAGATCAATACGGTCCCACGCCTGAGGCTGGGCAAACTTCTCCACCAGGCGCCGCTGGGGCCGAACGAGGAAGTTGTCCAAGTTCATACCCGCCACCTCGTCGCGCAAATGGTCGGCGATTGACCCGCGTAGGGTCGTGAGGCCCTGCTCGTCTGCGCCGCCTTCCGCCATCCCGCTGGCAGTTCGTTCCGGCGGTACACCGTCGATGGCTGCGATCAGCTCTACCCGCGAGGTGAAAAGGCGCTCCGATAGCGATTGGCCCGCCGCGCCATCGCTGACGTCCGGGTTCTGGTTGAAGAACTCTAGGTTCTGGCAGAAGTCGAAGACGGAGAAATATTGCTTGTCGCGGCCAGGCCCGAACAGATTTTTGCGCAGACGTGTGCCCCTGCCCAGCATCTGCCAGAACTTGGTCTTCGACCGCACCGCCTTGAAGAACACAAGGTTGAGGATCTCCGGCACATCGACGCCGGTGTCGAGCATGTCGACCGAAACGGCGATGTGAGGTGCCTTTTCAGCTTGCGAAAAGTCATCGAGCAGCGACTGGGCATAGGGCTCGCCTGAGACGATCACGCGGGCGAACACTCCGGCTAAGTGCGGGTATGCCAGGTCAAACCTCTCGACGATAAAACGAGCATGGGCCTGGTTTTTGGCGAAAATGATGGTCTTGCCCAGCCGATCGCCGTCAGCGACCTTCTGGCCGTGAGTCATGAGGTGCTCCAGCACCTTGTCCACGGTGTCCTTGTTGAACAGCCAGCGGTTTAGGGCGGCGGGATCGACCAGGGCGGGGACGTTGCCGTCCTCGTCCCACTCGATGGCGTCCCAGGCTTCCTTCTCATCTTCGGACAAGTCGTCATAGCGGATGCCCTGACGCTCGAACTTGAGCGGCACCGAGATGGCCTTGAACGGAACAAGGTGCTTGTCGGCGATCGCCTCGTCCAGGCTGTAGGCGTCTGTAGGCACGCCTTGCTGCAGATTGAACAGCCGATAAGTGTCGTGATCCACTTCGGCTTTTGGGGTGGCCGTCAGGCCGACCAGCAGGCTGTCGAAATAGTCGAAGATCGCCCCGTACTTGCGATAGACCGAGCGGTGGGCCTCATCGATGATGATTAGGTCGAAATGGCCGGGCCCGAAGCGGCGCTCGCCGTCCCCGCCTTCGTTGATCAGGCCCATCATGGTCGGATAGGTAGAGACGAACACCCGTCCGGCTCCGTCTTTGTCCGTCACCAGGTTGACTGGTGACGCCGACGGCAGGAATGCCTTGAACGCGCCGACCGCCTGGTTCACCAGCGCTACGCGGTCAGCGAGGAACAACACCCGCCGGGCCCAGTTGGCGCGCATCAGCACATCCGTCAGGGCGATCACCGTGCGCGTCTTGCCCGAGCCTGTCGCCATGACCAGCAGGGCCCGGCGCAGGCGATCCTTTTCGAAGGCCTCTGTCACGCGCCGGATGGCGCGGGTCTGGTAGGGCCGCTCGACAATCGTGCTGTCGATGTCGACCGTCGCGAGCGGCTTCAGCGTTTGGCGCCGCCGAATGGCCAGTTCGAGCTGATCCTTGGTTAGGAAGCCGGCGACCGGACGGGGCGGATAGCCCCGTGCGTCATCCCACATCCAGTGCTCGTAGCCGTTGGTGTAGAAGACCACCGGCCGCTGGCCGAACTTGGTCTGAAGGCAGTCGGCGTAAAGCTCCGCCTGGCGCTGACCCACGCGAGGGTCCTTCTTCGTGCGCTTGGCCTCCACCACAGCCAGCGGCTTGCCGTCGTCACCCCACAGCACGTAGTCGACATAGCCGACGCCGTGGGCGTTAGGCATGCCGGTGACGGGATATTCGGTATCGTGGCCCGGCTGCGTAAAGCTCCAGCCGGCCTCGGTCAGCAGCAGATCGATGAACTGGTCGCGAGTGGTCGCCTCGTCGAAGTCATGGGTGTCGGCGGCGCGCGTGTTGGCGGCGCGTACCTGGGCGATCTCGGCCTGCAACGCGGCGTTCTCGGCAAGGACCCGGTCTCGCTCTTCTTCAGAGACCAGGCGCGCCTTGTCGGCGGCGTCGCGGGCGGCGACGGTGTCGGCGAACCGGCGCGCGACCTCCTGCAACTGCCCCAGTTTCTGAACGGTGACCTGGGCGTTAAGCGGCAGGGCATCAGCGGAAAACGCGATGTCGGGCGCAGGCTTCGCGCCGCGGGCGTAGGTGCGCACCAACCAGTAGGAAACGTGGAACAACTCCCTCAGTGATCCGGCCGCGGCGGCGGGAGCCACCGCCTTTGCCTCATGGGCGGCTCGGTTGCCCTGGTCCTTGATTAGGCGGGTCTTGGCCGCGACGGCCTGGCCGACGAGTGCCTGGAAAGTGGGCTCGTGAATCCGCGCCGCCAGCGTCCGCTCATAGGGATTCCGTAGGCTCGGCTCGTTTGCGTAGAGCCAGTTGACCATGGTTTCCAGAGCCAGCCGGGCATAGACGCAGGCGCTGCGCGGATCACCCCGCGCGATACGCTCGGCCTGGATCGCGAGCTCGTGGACCTCCGGGAATTCAGTTGAGAGGAAAGCGAACTGAGACATCAGCCGCCCGCAGCTCTGGGATGTAAAGTTTTGTCAGCCGTCGCCATTCTATGCCCCCAAGGCATATCTAACCACAGGTTGGGCTGGTGTGGCGACGTTAGTGTCATCCCCGATAAATCGCATCGGCGTCGAGCTGGTGGGACAGATACGGGGTGAACCCAGCAAGCAGTATGCTGACAGCCACCATGTCTTTCATCTCGATAGGTCGCAGCCTGCTGGCGGGCGTGCCTGCATGTCGAATTCCTGGGTAATCGCAGGAAAACTTGTAGAGACCTTTGATCGCATCCTTCACGCTGGCGTGGGGCCACACGGTTGTGTTGGTCATCTGATTGCAGATTGCACCAAGGGTATTTTCGGTAATGCCGGGCGTCTTCTGGCCAAGCGCCTCCAGCAAGTTCACCTGCTTTTGGATGCAGGTTTTGATCACTCGTTCAGAACGATCCGCTGTGAGGTCACGCAGCGCTTCTTCAAACTCGTGAAAAATCGGCTGGAGGTCTGCATCGCTCTGCGCGACTGCCTTTAAGTCCTTCATCATGCCGGCAAAGACACCGGACAAGGTCGGGTGAAGCGTGAATGGTCGGCGGAGGTCGTAGCGCAGGCTGAATTTGGTGAGAAAGGCCTCAACAAGGCCGAAGTACCTGTTGGCGAGGGCGTCGCCGCCCAGATCTTCGGCCACGCCGTAGGCTTGCTGAAGGAACTTAACGATCGCTCGCTCACCTGCCAGCGCGGTGTTTTTCGTCGATCTGAACCTGCGACGGGCGCTGGCGGGAGACGTCAGCGCTTCAGCCAGGGCTTCAACCGATAGAGGCTTACGCAACCCATTGGACAGTTCGCGAAAAAGTTCGACGAATAAGTCGTCGGGCGCTTGGTCGTGACGAGCCAACCGAGCCCATACCTCTCGCCACATGTCGCTCCAGACGGGTCCGATCTCGCCCCGCATTTAGAGCTCACCCCGGAAAGCGCGGTGTTGGAGAGAGGCGAAAAGAGCATCTTGGTGGTCCAAGCTCTGCCGGCATCGCTGCTTTTCGTCGGCGATCAACTTGAGAGCGGCCGCAAATTTCTTCTGCAAATGAACCGGCGGAATAGGCAATTTCAGTGCTTTAACAATCCCCATGTTCAATCCGGGCATCACCGCGCCCTTAGCTTCCAGGCCCAACTGCTGGAGAATCTCGGGGTGTTGAAGAAAAGCCGCATGCAGGAATGATGGGACGACGACGTTCTGATCGAGGGAAATGCAGCAAATATGTTTGGTGTTGATCGCGACCGGTACGTCGTCCGGGACTACGGCGCATCGTCCACAAGTGCCCATGATGGTGATTAGGAGGTCGCCGGGCCTGACTCTGTACCGAGACAGAGTTTCATATTTGGCCTGCGTAATGTAGCGGCGCTTATCCCAAACAAACTCATTGCGAACAGCATTATCAATGCCAATTACTGCTACACCCTGATCAACGAATTCAGAGTGAAGTAGCTGGCTACCGAAGGGGCCGGTGCGCATATCTGTCGCCAAGTCACCGACGCACCAAACGGGCCATTCGCGCGCCTCGGCAGCATCCACAAACGTCGATGAGAAAAGGCTCTCCCCCAACTTGGAAAGCTGAACCAGCGTTTCGCGCCGTTTGCGGCGCAGGCCGTCGGCTTGATCGAGGATCGCCGCGATCCGCAGCTGTTCGGCGAAGGGTGGGAGGGGGATCTCGAACTCGACCAAGTGTCTCGGACTTATGCGAGGTAAATTGGCGCCAGAAGCCATTGAGGTGGCCCGCTCTACGACCTCGTCTGTTCTGAGAAAATGGAAGAGGTAGTTCCGGTCGACCCGCGACGACGGAGCGATCGGAATTATGTCGGTGCTGCAAATGCCAGCAAAAGTTGGCCTAACCGTCTTACGTAGATAAGGGCGAAGCTTGCCGAACAGGATGTGGCGCTCGGTAAATAGAAATTTCGTACTCGCTAGTTCACTGGGACTGACGTCCGCCGCTTTGCTGAAAACGCCATCGCTGCTTATATTTTCTAGCCCGACGTAGCGAGTGCCTGCCGGAACCGATTGAGGATGGACCGCTTCCCGAGCAAGCTCTGCTACCGATCCCAAGCGTTCGCGTGGCCAACTCACCCAATCATCTCCTCAAGCGTCACCAGCCCCTCGGAAATCTCACCCTCCAGGCGTTTGAGTTCGGCTATGATCGCCGCCGGCGTCTCGTGGACGACCTCTTCTTGAACGGTCTCCTGGTACCGGTTAATGGACAGGTCATAAGCGCCTTCACCGGCAATATCGGCCTTCGGAACACAGAAGCTCTGGTCCGTCCGCGCGCGCTTGGCCTCCGCGCCGTCGCGGTCTGCCCACCGCATCAGGACATCGGGCAGGTTGTTCTTTCCACGCTCGGCCTCAGTCAACTGAGCAGTAACGCCCAGCTTGTTGTCGGTTAAGAGCGGTGCCCGCTTATCATCCAGCGACCAGCCATCTGCCTTTATGTCGTAGAACCAAACCTTGTCCGTGCCACCGACGCCGGTCTTGGTGAAGACCAGGATAGCGGTGGAGACGCCCGCATAGGGGCGGAACACGCCCGACGGCAGGGAGATGACGGCGTCGAGTTTGTGGTCCTCGACGAGCATACGCCGCAGCTCCTTGTGGGCCTTCGACGAGCCGAACAGGACGCCGTCGGGCACAATGACCGCCGCCCGGCCGCCGACCTTCAGCAGGCGTAGGAACAGGGCCAGGAACAGCAGTTCCGTCTTTCGCGTCTTGACCACCTGCTGCAGGTCTTTCGCCACCTGCTCGTCATCCAGCGAGCCCGCGAACGGGGGGTTGGCCAGGATCAGGTCGTAGCGCTCCGCCTCGCCTGAGATGTCCTGGGCCAAGCTATCCCGCGCCTCGATCACCGGGTTTTCGATGCCGTGCAGGATCATATTCATCGAACCGATGCGTAGCATCGTCGGGTCGAAATCGAAGCCGTGGAAGGCTCCGTCGTGGAAGTGGCGGCGCATGGTCTCGTCGCGGAAAATTTCCGGGTGTTGATCGCGCAGATATTCGCCTGCGCCGACTAGGAAGCCGCAGGTGCCGGCGGCGGGGTCGCAGATGACGTCCTTGGGCGTCGGGGCCATCAAGGCGACCATCAGCTGGATAATGTGGCGCGGGGTGCGGAACTGTCCGTTCTGGCCGGCGCTGGCGATTTTGCTCAGCAGGTATTCATAGACGTCGCCCTTGGTATCGCGATCGGCCATGGGGATGTGCTCGAGCTTGTCCACGACCTTGGCCAGCAGGGCCGGGGTGGGGATGGCGAAGCGGGCATCCTTCATGTGCTTGGCGACGGCGCCGCCCTCGGCAGCGACCTTTTCGCGGATGAACGGGAAAACGTGCTCGTCGACGATGCGGTACATCTCGCGCGCATCCGCGCTTTTGAACTTGTTCCAGCGCATGTCTTCGTAGGGCAGGCCGCCCAACTCGCGCAGGGCGTCATCGCCGCGACCATCCCGGCCTTCCGGGAAAATACGCCGCGCGATGGGCTTGTTGGTGGCCTGCGCGCGAGCTTCTTCGACCGTCTGCAATTCGTCGAGACGCTTGATGAACAACAGGTAGGTGATCTGCTCCATCACACTGAGCGGATTTGACACTCCGCCCGACCAGAAGTCGTCCCAGATCGAGTTGATCTGATTACGAATTTCCCCAACCAGCATGCGATGGCCCTCCCACTTCACCCTTGGCCTGGGCCAGGGCGTCTTCAAATGCATTACGATTAGCAACGACCACAGGCGTTTCCGCCGGCCGGTCGTCCTCGACGTCCAGCCGCAGCCGCTTCTTCAGGTAGTAGAGCATCGCTCGGCGCACAGACAGAGAGGTTCGGCCTCCTGTCATGTCGTATTCCCAGGCTACTGCCTCTTGCTGGCTTTCCGACAAGGCGGGGTTTGGCTTGAGTTCGACTTCGAAGGTTTCCAGCCAGTCGCGATCATCTGCAGCTCGAGCTGCCGCGGGACCGAGGTTTCTCAGGCCACGCCAACGCGACAGCACGAAATCCTTGAAGCGATCCTCGATGTGGCAATAGGCCCGGACGTGCCAGCGCAGGCCGTCGGAGCCGAACGCATGCGGCGTCACCCGACGCCAAAGTGAGTCCGGCCGTGCCGGATTCATGGATTGGTACCGCACCTCAACAGACCGTCGGTCACGCATCGCGGCGAGCAAGCTGCGGAAAAGTAGCGGATCAACGCGGCGCGAGGGGACCGGCATCGCTTGGGCGTCTGGCGCGGCACCAATCCAGGTTTCATCTAGACTGATGGTACCCTGCACTGATGCCCGCAGCTGAGACAGATAGCGGTCGGCATTTAGAGCCAGGAATAACGGCGTGAATTCAAGTTCAGCCACATAACGCTTGGCGCTCGAGTCATAACGCAGGTTTTGGGGCGCCATCTCACGGTATTGTGTCAGGTCGTTAGAGGCTTGCGGCACTGAGACGCCAAACCGTTCCGTAATGTCGGAGCGGTTCACACCTCCCTCCCAAAAAGCACGAAATTCTATGAATTCCAGGCGGCGTTCAGCGCCCCAGCTGACCTTCGCAATGTTTTTTCCACTCGCCATGCGTCCTCACACATATAAAAACTTGACGGGTAGCTTTTCTATACCCATATAGAAACTATCTCCAACCTAGGGGGCCGTCAATCGAGTCGGCTCCCCAACCTTATGAGGTCCCCATGGCCGACTACCGTATCGACTGCATCAACAAGCCCAATCGTGACAGCCAGCACGAACACATCACCCACGTCGGCGGGCCCAAGCCCGATGGCACTGGTCGCTGGAAGGACACCGTCCCTAACGTTGTCGCCCTCATCGAGACCAAGACCCACCGTTTCTACACTAACGATGGGGGCAAGGTGGCTTGGGTGGGCGTGAAAGTCAGCGCCGCGGGCCGCAAGTACCTGCAAACTTTTGCAGACAGCGTCTGGAACAATAATCTCCTCGCCCAGAAGGATTGCGGCTAACTACCGATGTGGCCGGGCTATCGACGGAGCCCGGTCACACTCCTTACAATTTCAGCCGTGAAACTAACGCCTCGCTGACTAGATGAGCGTCTGCTTCCTGGCGGTGTATCAACGTACGCTACTGGCGCTCACGGTCGTTGGCCTCGGATTATTTCTGAGTGATTGCGATAAAGCTGTCGCCGTGGCCGGAGATGAATACTTGGCAGTTTGAAAGCGCCCGAGCTTGTGAAGCCGGGCTTGATATGAAGTCATGTCGGGATCCCGGAGGCGCCCGCCAGTAGCCGAATCCTTGGTCGAAGAAGATGACCGCTTTCGAGCCATCGTCGTAGTTGAGCGTCAGGCGTCGATTATGGGCCGCGCCCAAGCCGCTGTACTGCGCCTCCAGACCGAAGGCGTTCAGAAGCGCAATCGTCGTCTCTTTCCTGTCGGCCTCGTCCAACCAATTCTGATTGATCTGCGTCGGGGAGCCTCGGAAATCATCTCGCTTCAGCGGAGCCGTGATGACCGTGATCTCCGGCGCACCGTTGCCAGACGCCAGGCTGTCGCGGAGCGCCGCCAACGTGCGGGCCAACAACAGGACGGGCAGCGGCGCAACAAGATAACGGTCCGTGTATTCGATCGACTGGAGATGACTTGGCTTCCAGAGCCCGGCGGCCTCGAGTTCCGGCTTCAGAAAATTGTTCACCAAACCGGCACCAAACTGATGGGCGGGACGCGACAGTGCGGCCTTCAGCTCCCTGACCCGGTCCCTCCCCGCCACCGCCGTGCGCTCGAGATCTTCTTCGTCGATTCCGACGATCAAGGGTTGGATCATCGACGCCGTGACGACAGGATGCACGATACCGACGCCCCAATGTTCTCCCGCGATGCGGCTGTTCAAATCCCTGGAATAGTATCCGACGCCGACGCCGGCTTCCGCCACATGAGCGATGAGACCGGCACCATTGGCGGCAGGAGCGGGGTCCGCCGTCACCGGCACGAAGCAGAACCTGTGTGACGCGTTGCGGAGCCCGCGGCGGACCGCATCATCCATTTTGTCGAAGGCGGGACGGGGCACCGCCAGTCGCACCTCAGCTCCAAGCCGATGCGCGCGTTCGAACAAACTCGACAGCGGAGGCTGGTAGAGGGCGGAGACATCGAGGTCTTCAGACGCGAACAGTGTCACCACCTGATCCGACCTGAGCCTTCGAACGACAGCGTCAGCCGCAGCTGCGCTGAGCTTCGCGTCCGGGCCGGCCATGTCTTCATCACCCGGGGCGGCCAGCTCTCCCATCAGCCGGTTCACGAATTCGAGGGCCGCCTTTCGGTCGACGATTTCCTGCTGAGCGAAGAGATCGACAGCGAGCACGCACGAAGAACAGCCGCGCTCGCATGCGGCCGGGCAGTCGAGCCTGCGCGCGACAGCCTGAAGAAGCGTCGGGATGTCCGCAAAGAGTTGCGGCGCGTAGCCCGCCCCGCCGGTCGACTGGTCGAACAGAAAGATTGAGTGCGTGCGATCGCCCAAAATTCCGGAGCGAGGCTCGACGGACAGGCCAAGCTCGCGCGTTTCGATGCCGAGTTCGCGGGACAAGGTTTCGCGCATCGCTGAAGCCAAGGCCCATGCCGCCCCTGGATGGGACAATCCTGACGGCTGGAGTTCCGCAACATCGGTCAGCACCTCGTGACCCAAGGCGATCGGCTCGGTGACGGCGAAGGTCCGGTCATTGCCGACGCAGCGCCCGCCTGTCCCCTTCCGCGGTGTGAGAGAGTCGTGCTCCGCCAACGCTCCCGCCTGCTCGGGAGCGGCGCGTCCGCAGTCCAGACAGACCCGATAGCCGGCTTTGAGCGGTCCGTTCGACAGGTGGTAGACGTGACCGTCCTGGCTCGCGCGATAGCGTCCCAAGGCGGCATCCAGGAGCGGCGCCCAAGCGATTTCCCCGGCGGACACCGCAGGGGACTCCGGCTCAATGAACTGCGCCGTGTCGGTGTGCGCGTGAGGCTTGTCCGACCAAGCCACACGAAAGCCGGACGGCTCCAGGAAGCGGCGCACCTGGAGTTCGCTCGCGCCGCATTCTCCACATGAGGCGGGCGCTGAATGCCCGGCGCCGGAAGCCTTGCAGGTGTCGCATCGCCAGAAAGAACGAAGACTCTGGACTTCCCTGGCGTCAAGGTCCGTGGCGGGTCGCTGCCAGTTCAGCGTCACGCCGGCGGACGTCCACACTAGGCCGTCGATGACGATTTCCGCTCCAGGCGCATACTCACGGATGGCGACATCCGCGTTTCGGCTTGGATAGTCGTAGCGCCTGTCATTGCGTCGGTCATCGGACCCGTTTTGCAAGCCGAGATCTCGGTCGCGTGTCTCCGCGCAATCGTTGATGAACGGAACGACGGACGTCGGGAAGCCGTGACCCGGCAGAAGCGAACGATTGGAAAGCTCTTTGAGCAGGGACTCGCCGCACATGCGCCGCACGCGCTTCTCCAAGCTGGAGATCGCTTCGGGCGAGACGTCACGGGCTTGATCTCTAAGCGACGCCCAGCTTCTGGCGAAGGCTTCGGATGCTTCGGTGAAGGCAGCCCGCGTGACCTCCAGCAGATCGCGCCGTCGCTCTAGGATGGTCCCGGACACCAATGCGCCGACAGCCGTCTGCACCTGTCGTTCAGTGGTCGGATCCGCAAGCCAGCGCGTAAATAAAACCGCAGGAGAACTGGCGCTCGCGGCGCTGGTGAGATCACCGGGACAGCCGAAGAAATCCCCGCTTTTGGTCTTGGTCAGCTGACCGTCGGCTTCGGCGAACCACTTCGCCAGAAGGAGGGCGTTGACGTGACGTTGTACGATCCGGGTCGAGTCAAGTTTGACGAGCGGCGCGCGCAGTTCACGCTTCAGATAGTCGATAGGCTTGCGGAAGGCTTCGCGATCCAGGGGCGTGTTTCGGGCAAGCGTCAGCGAGGTGGAGAAGCTCTGACCCCGACGTCCCGCGCGACCGACGCGCTGACGATAGTTGGCGATCGAGGGCGGCACATTGGTGTTCAGGACCGCCTCCACCGAGCCGATATCGACCCCCATCTCCATGGTGGTCGAGCAGGCCAGAAGGTTGATTTCGTGCCGTTTGAACTCATCTTCAAATCCACGAAGACGGCTCGGCGGCTGCTGGGCGGAATGTTCTTCCGCCCTAATATAGGGTGAGAAGGTCGCCGCACGGGTGTGCAGGTCGCTCCAGACTCCCCGGCTCCGAAGGTCAGCGGTGGCCATATCCTTCATCAGATGGTCCGCGATCTGATCTCTCTCCCCGGCCGTGCGGGGGAAGGTCATGGGCAGGGTCGGGAGCGTGATCGGATCGGGCCGACGCTCAGCGGCCGGCCGTGAACTGCGCAGGGCGTATGGAGACAGGCCCAGCGCCAGCCTTGGCAGAATTCTGTTGGTCACCGGGCACAGCCAAGCCTCGCGTACTGGCTCAAGCGAGGCGCGCGAAAAGTCCAAAGCGTAGGTGCTGGCGCCGTTGTCGAGCACAGGGCGAACCCCCCGCCACGCCCGCTCGAGGATGTCGTTCAGCGTCGCTCTGTCCTGCGCGTCGGAGGCATCCAGCTCCAGCACGCGTTCAAGAAGCTTCACGGCGTTCGATTTGGCCGAGCCCGACCGCGCCGCCGGCCAGGCCTTGTCGGACGGGCTTCCCAAGGGTTCGTTCGGAGCGACGACGTTTCTCAGGAACGCCTTTTTCGGCAACAGCCACCGCGCATCCCGTCGATCCATGCGAATGATGAAAAGGTTGCGGATCGAAACGTCGATCAGGAAATACAGAAAGTCCCGCCAGTCCGTCAGTCCGAGACCCTTTTCGCGAAACTCCGCAGGAACGGCGGCGTCGCTGAGCGCCTCGATCGGCGCGAAGCTCAGTCGCGCGAGCCCCATGGTTTCAACAGCATTGGCGCGCCGCGGACGACGCGCCAGCTCCCGCAGCATTAAGAACTCCGCGAATTCCTCCGGAGAGGTTCGATACCGGTCGTCGCGATCATGCCAGACCTGGCGGATCCACTGTTTCACGGTGGGGTCATCGGCGAGGGCCTGAACGGCAACTTTCCAGCTTACCGGCCGGGGTCGGTCCAGGTCGTCAAGCTCAGCGCGCGCCTGATCCCGCATCTGGGCGAAGTCGGCATCGGTGGATGCAAACTGATCGAACTTCGCAATCTTGCGCTCCAGCGTCGCGCGCTGTTCAAGATCGACGCCGGCGGCCAAGGCCTTCTGCGTCAGGTGATAGATGAAGGCGCGGACATAGCCGCGTTCGGATTGGGTCTCGATGTTGGCTGCGAACCGGGCCGTGCCCTGACGGCTGTCGGTGAACGATAGGAGCTGGCGACCTTCGCCCGGCACGAGCTTGTGCTCGGACAGATGTGTGCTGACGCCTTCGAGCAGCGTCGGAGCAGCGTTCTGCAGAAGAAAGGGTGCGCCGTAACGGAAGGGCCGCAGGGGTGACTGCGTCTCCGCCGTCGGCCCGACGCCGCAGCTGGGACAGGCGTCATCCACGAGCTCTTCACTGGCCCAGACCGCGACGCCGCTTGAACGTCGTTCAAGAATAGCGCCGGTTTTCGCTTCGACCGCGAGCCCGCTGCAGCGTGCGAACGGACGAACCCCCAACAGGCGTCGACGGCCGATCCGCGGAGCGACAGGCTCCGCCGGCTGTGTTTCGTCATCATCCGTTTCGAAAGCGCCAGTGCTCATGGCCCCCGCCGCAGCGAACTCATCTCCTTCGGGAGCGATGACCGCCGGATGCAGAGCGTCTCCATGGTCGTAGGCGTTCAGCCATGGCTCTCCGCATTCGCTGCAGTTGAGTACCTCAAAGACGGTCGCCTCGCAGTGGGGGCAGGCTTCCGTACGGTCAAACAGAACAGCGCCGAAGGGCCAGTCCGACGGTTTGCCACCGGTGCAGGCGGGGTTGAGACACGACCAGAGGCCGGGGACGGCGCGAACGAACTCATGGACACGCATCGGAAGAAGCGGCTTGGCCCCGTCTTCGCCCGTGGCCGCGATCTTTTCGAGGAAGACCTCAGCGCTGACGCCCGCCGACCTCGCGTGAACCGCGGCTTGGGAGAGAGAGATCGCGCCGTCTTCCGCCTCGCGGACCAGCGACTGAACCGCCGGGTTGCGCGCCAGAGCGTCTCTCGACACGTCGGTGTCCGTCAGAGCTTCGATCGGGCCTGCTTCGGGTAGGCTGACGAGTTCCCGCTCACCGAACACGACATGCACGCGGACAATAGAAACGCCTGCCAGGTCGGCGAGATACCGTTGGAGATCGCGTCGTGCACCTTCGTCCGAGCCGCCGATGGTCGCTGAGGTCGCGACGAACCGGACATCCGAGGCATCGACCTGGAAGGTCTGCAGCACACGACGGAGTAGGAGTGAAATTTCCGCCGCCGCAGAGCCGACATAGCTGTGCGCTTCATCAATGATGATCCATCGAAGCATGCCCTTCGAGCGTTCGACAAGCGGGCGGTCCTGCCTGCGGATGGTCATGTACTCCAGCATCGTGCTGTTCGTGACCAGGATGGGCGGCGGATCCGTTCGCAACGTCGAGCGGTAGAGCACCTGCTCCGGAATGGCCGCTTCGTCCCGGTCCCGATCCGATTTGCGCTTGTCGAGCATCAGACCATTGTAGAGACCGAACCTGACCCGCCCCCCGAAGGGACGCGTCCACTGGCGCAGTCGTTCCTCCTGGCTCGCGATGAGCGCATTGAGCGGATAGAGCATTAGGGCGCGCACACCGGAGAGCCGTCCCACCCGCTCGCTTTCGGAAACAAGGTCGTTGAGCAGGGGCACCAGGAAGCATTCGGTCTTTCCCGACCCTGTGCCGCTTGAAACCAGAACGGAATTCTTTTGCTCTGCCGTCAGCACCCTCCATGCTTCAAGCTGGTGGGAATAAGCAGGGTAGTCGAAACGGTAATGGTCCTCCGGGGCTCCGGTGCTGAGCGCCGTGGCCAGATCACGATGAAGGATGTCGCCGACAAGACTTTCCGGCGTTCGCCCCGACGACAGATAGCTGGCCGCCCCTTCAAAAACCGGCTCGGAAAACAAGGCGCCGCGGTCAATGTCGCGACCGGACAAGCGTTCCCGAAGATAGGCGTTCAGAGGTGCATTGCGGCTTCCGGTCTGAGCAATGACGGCATCGGCCACCCTGTTCCTGAGCCGGCCGTCGATGACGAGAGGCGACGGAGTAGGCTGGGTGTTCAGGGAAGACGCCAAATTAAGGAGCTCCGAACTGTGCCGCGAAAGCGGCGCTGAAATACCGGGGGTGATTGCGCGCGATATCTTTGACCGCCGTCAGTTCCGGGTCCGACATCTGGCCGGCGAACTTGCCGCGGGCGACACTCGCAGCCACCAGGGGCGCGTCGGCCGCGCGCCAGAATTTCGGGTCGAACGACCAGGTCGGAAGGTGGTCGGCGAACCGGGTCCTGAAGGGATTGGAGACATCTGCGCGCACACGGTCCGCGGATCGGTTCAAGAAACTGTTGGCGATGGCGGCGATGGGTTCAGTCGGGCCCGACAGGCCCAGAAGCGGGGCCAATGACGGCTCGTGTTCGATTAGGGTCTGACGCTTCGCCGTCATCAGGACCGCGACGTCCTGCGGAAAATCCGGGAACACCCCAAGGAAATGCCTCCCCCACATATGCCAGGCCTGGTCCCAGCAGGCCTTGGGGATCAGGCACCAGGCCATTCTCAAGTTGTTGGCAAGCCGGAGGATGGGTTCAATCTCGCTCTTGTTCGCCCCGTAGAGCATCAGAGGGCCGAGAAGCGGGTGCAGCTCGAGCTGCCTGAAGACGTCGAAAGTGCTGGGCGGCAGGCCATTCAATGAGACCGCGAGCTCGATGATCGACCGGATCACCCCGCGTGAGGATCCCAGATCGGGCTGCTCCAGGGTCCGATCGATCAGGGCCGTCAGCTCGGCCTGCCGCTCCGCTGGGCCTGCGAGCATCACCCGCCCTAGGGCCGTCTGGGACGCCTGCGTCGGGCCCGATCCGTTCACTACGACAGGACGGCACAAGACTCGATCATTGGAGCGGAGATAGAGGAGCCACGGGCCCGGACCGGGATCGACATCGATCGGTCTGGGGTTGAGCTGAACCGCTTCTCCGTAAGGGCCGAAGTCGCGTTCCTGGTTTGCTGCCGCAAACGAGCGGCCGACAAGTCGGGCGAGGGGATCCGACACGGCCGGCTGAGGCGCGAAGCCTCGAGGCTCCTTCTCGAGCCTGTGGCTGAATTCTTCAATGTACCAATGGTTGGCCTGGCCGTCGTTGAAATCGAGACGGACCTGAGCGTCGAGACGTCCGCTCGAACGCAACAAAGCCGCAAGGTCGTCGGCGATCACCGACAGCGGTAGTTCCTCGTCGATTAGCCAACGCGCATTCGCCTGGGGCACTGGACGTCGCGTCGGATCCAGCAGCTCGGCCCAAAGCTCTAGGCGACCGGCGGTGCGGGCGACGAACCGATTCAGGTTCGACAGCGACAACCTTCCGTCGCGGCCCAGCCGCCGCCCCGTCCAGTCATAGATCCAAGCATGGTGGCGGATGGGTGTCCGAACGACGACCGGCTCAAGCTGATTCCACCACGAGAGCTGCAGCTCGAAATGGCTGTGGGTTGTATGCTCGCGATGGACACGCCAGTGCTGATCGCCTGCCGCCTCGCCCGGCGATACAGTCAAGGCATCGGACCAGCCTTCGACATCGAGCGCGATCCATGGACCTGACACGCTGCTCCGCACGGCGAAGTCGGGCGGCAAAATGATCGCTTCAGCCTTGCATCGGATATGCAGCGTCGTCTCATCGCGCCAGGCAAACTCACAGGGTCCTGAGGGGCGGCTCTGGCGCTCCAGCCGCCACTCGTGGTCGCCCTTGCGGCGCCACCAGACTTCAAGCTCGCGCGGCGTGCGAACCTGAGGACCTTGGCGAAGACGGACAACAGGGACGCCGCAGTAGAGGGCGCGTCCGTCTCCTGAAACACAGCCTTGCGGGGAAACTCCGGACAACAGGATCTGGTCCCGTTGATCACCTTTCTGGCCTGTGCGGAGAAGAAAGGTGTCGGCCTGCTCACCGCGTACTAGCGCTGCCCCGCAAATTTCCCAAAGCCGCCGTCCTGTGACCCGGTCAGAGTCGAGCTCGCGGCAAGTGCTGTCAATCTCGTGAGGCTCCACCGTCCAGCGCACTGGTGTCCGCAGATAGAGGAGTTCGGCGCGATAGCCGCCACTGCCGGCTCCGATCATTTCAAGTTGCGTCGGCGTCTCGCCGGGCACCACGTTGTCGCTGATACAGACCTGCAGATCGTTTCCCGCCGGGTCGCCACCCGACAGGATGAATGGGCCGGCGACGCGGACGCCTTCGCCTCTGAGCTCGACCTTCAAAGCAGTATCGGCCGGGAGGTCGAACCGGAGCTGCGGTCGCGACGCCTTGCAACGCCACCGGCCGTCTTCCGAAGGCTCGACCACGGCCAGTTCGCCCGAAATGAACTGCGCGGCCTCGTCGCATGCGAAGAGGCGCAGACGGCTCCAGTCACGCGCCAGACTGTCGAAGTTCTGGCCTGGGTCAACGCTTACCAGATCGCCGTCGAGTTCGAGTTCGATCTGCTCGCGCCAGCCGCCTCCTTGGGCAAGCAGAAGTCGGCGCGCTCGAACTGATCCCCTGCCTGCCTTCAGACGCTCAACGCGCATCAGGCCATCGATCAGCTGGCGCGCCCCGTCCTGATGGATCGATAGCGGAAGATTCTGACGCCAGTCCGGGTGCTCCTGATCCAGCCAAGCCGAAACGAGAACGCCCTCGGTAACGCCGCCAGCTTCCGCGTCTCGGCGCAGTTCGACGATCGCCATGGCAAGTTCGGCCGAGACGGCAAGAACCTCAGCGTGACGCCACAGTTCGGGAATGGCGTGCTCGAGCTGCCGCGCCAGATCTTCAGCGATCGCCATCGTTGGTGATGGATCTACAAGCAGCCGTGCGATGAGCTTCTGAAGAAAGCCTGCGGCCCAGCCGCCCTGAGCGCCGCCGAGCGCTGCGACAGGAAACCCGCCCTGCCGCGCAATGGCCGCCAATCGGTGGTGCATCCCATTCAACCGAAGCTCGGGAAGTCTCCAGTACTTGAGCCCACGGTCAGCCAACTTCCGCCAAGCGGCCTGCTCAAGCCGAATCCCAACGGGCTGACCCACATCGGACCAACGCTGGACCCCGCCTGCATAGTGGCGACGAAACCATTCGGCGGCCCAAAGCACGAACAGTGCGGCGTCCTGGTCGACCGCTAGGCCCGCATTGATGCGTACGATCCTCAGTTTCAGATCGGAGGCGATACGATCGAATGCGGCGTCGCTCAGGATGTAACGATGCAGCGGACGACCATCGGGACGCTGCAGCCCGTAGCGGCTCAGCCAATGCTGCTTCTCAGACGATAGTCCGCCCGCACCGACTGTCGGTCCGCTTACTGCCGCAGACTCAATCGCTCGACGTGCAGCGATTGCTTTCATCTTGGCGAGCGTAACCCACGATTCCTGGCGACCTTCCAGGGCCGTCACGACCGCCCGCAGCCTCAAGGAGTCTCCGCACCTCTTCGCCGCACTGATTTCAGCCGTAAATTCCGCTTGATCCACGCTCTCGCCCCCGTCTGGACGTAAGCTCAGGATGCTACTCTCGTAAAGCGATTTGAGTGATTTTGTCGGCTTATGGTTGTTGGTCCGCTAGTCTACCAATGTCGAGCACCCGGCTCGCTTCACCCAACAGATGATGGAAGCCGTGATCCAACACCAAACGCCACGTCACTCTCGCCCGACTTTAGGGCTCGTCCTTTGCCTGTTCGTTGCGGTCGTCCTGACGACTGGCGCGTTCTCGGTTTGTGTCTCGCACGCACAGCCGCGAGCGCCTGCTGCGCCCGGCCCCTCAATGTCCACCGAGACTGCGGCGGCTGCCACGATTGCCGAAACCCCGACAGGGAACAACCGGTCATTCGATGAGACCAAGACTGCCGTAAGTCCGTTGTGGTCCACTGTCCTTTGGAGCGCCCTCGCCGCAATCATCGCAGCGAGCGCGACGGCTTTGGTCACCCGGCACACGAAGATTTCCGAGTTCCGTCAGGCCTGGATCAATGAGCTCCGAAAAGACATCGCCGATTACTTGGGCGCGGCGAACGCATGGCGTGTTCTCAATGGCCATATCGCCCACTCCTTCGACACAAAGGGTGAAGGGCCGGACGTTCAGAGAAAGACCGACGACGCCCGGACGGCCGCCCGTGTCATCCTGTGGCGCATAAGGTTGCGCTTCAACCCTCGACCCAATCCCTACAAGGTCGACGACGATCTCTTCCTGGGCCAGCTCGCGGGCCTCCTGTCGGAAACGCGTTGGAAGTCCGGCGATGCCGAAGACTGGGACAAGGTCGCCGAGGAGGCGTCCGAGCGCGCCCGCGAGATTCTAAAACGCGAATGGGAAGTCACAAAGAAACTGCCGCTGCCGACGCCGCACCCGGCGAAAGGCGGCTGACGGGCGGGCGGCTGCATTGCCCCTACCCGCTTTTTGAACAGCCTTCCCTTGGCAGGACCGGAGCATCCGTCAGCGAGCAGCGCGCACATCCCCTCGGCTGACAACACGATAGTGCTTTCCCTGAAGGCAACACCCGCCTCGTAAGCCACGCCCGAGAGCGGACTACTCGGAGATCCGCTACGAGCCAAAACGGCGGTCCTGAACTCGAGGCTCTAAAGCGGTCCTTGCGGCCCATTTACGCACATCCGATCAGTAGATGCGTTTTGGCAGGGGAGCGCCTGCGCAGCCCTTTTGAGAAACGACCCGTTCGGTGACCGGCCGGTCTCTAAACCAGAGTTGATCGCACGGCTTCGCCGGTTTGAGCCGCTGCCGGAACGGCCTCCGATCAGGGGGATTCGGACCCGATATGCTCGTCGCATTGCTCGTGGTAGATTATTAATCTTCTCGTTTGGGTCCCATACGGGTCCCAGACCCACCTGACCGATGGAGCTTTGACGCTAAGTGTTTGGAAAATTGGCGCGCCCGGAACGATTCGAACGTCCGACCCTCAGATTCGTAGTCTGATGCTCTATCCAGCTGAGCTACGGGCGCGCATGGCCTTTCGGCGAGGGCGGCTATCTAGCGGCTGCGCCGGTGGGGCG
>Ga0247812_10000342_pt1 | contig 35494 bp, 28 predicted proteins | sample UWRJL149409B1_FD_178011 | JGI IMG/M metagenome (GOLD analysis project Ga0247812, IMG submission 178011) | Plant litter microbial communities from Arlington Agricultural Research Station in Wisconsin, United States - UWRJ-L149-409B-1 | ecosystem: Environmental > Terrestrial > Plant litter >...
AGGCCGCAGGACTGTCGAGTGCCGCGAACGGCGCGGCGAGATAGGCCGCGCCAGGAAAGCTGTCCTGGGGGAATTTTGCGACATATCCGCTGATGAAATCGCCGTGGGTCTGGGGCGATTGGCGGTTCTCTTTTTCGGCCGCGATGACCGAGACAAACAGCAGTAACAGGTGATAAACCATGGCGGCCATCGGACCTGGCAGGCCCATGGCTTTGAGGATTCTTCCGACGTGATCGAAATACGCCAGACCGTAATCCACTTCGCCTGACTGCACCCGCTGGAACAGCCTGAATTTGTTTTCCGTGAGGATATAGGTTGCCAGTCCCGGCCAGCGTCCCATCGTTTCCAGCGAGGACAGTGCGAACTGTTCAAGGTCCGTTCGCCACTTGCCTGTCGGCGGAGGCAGTCGCTCCAGGCGCTCCTTGAAAGCTGCATTGATGACTGAGCTGATCAATTCATCCCGGCTACCCAGATGATAGTGAACCATGCCCGCCGCCACCCCAAGCTCCTTGCCGATTCTGACCATGCTGACCTCGGTCAGGGATTCGGTCCGGGCAATGTTGATGGCGCACTGGATCATTGCGTCCCGCGAAACATCCTGGCCGCTTTTTGGGCGACGACCGACTCTCTTGGTCGGAGACGCCTTGGCGATAGCAGCTGTTTTGTTTTTCTCAGACATCCGGTCTTTCCCTGGGTTTAATTGATACCGCCTCAGATTATCACCTGTTGCGGGATTTTCTAAACCTAAAACGCTAGGGCATGCCGGATTTTGACAGTCCGGAATTATTTCCCTGCGGCTAATTGACACCCTCTCAGATTGTGATCTATCTTTGCTTCAGGGTTAATTGAGGCTATCTCAAAAAACGTCTTCAACGGTCCCCTCGGGATCATGCAGGAGGGCACCTGATGCCTAATCCCAATAACAAGAAAGTCGCGGTTACGGCAGGTTTACGCGGCGCGTCCTGGCAAGCAGAGCGAATGACCACGCCGTTCAGCTCGACTCCCACTCCGCTCACGACGCAGGACGGGCAGGGGGCTTTGGGCGTGCTGTTTTCCAGAGGAGGCGAGCGCAAAGTCGTCTTCATCATGCATCCCCGAGAGTTGGTGGTGACCCACTATCTGGTTCCGGATGCTCTGGATGCGGGCTGGGCATGCTGGGTTCAAGGCGCCCGATCCATCGGCAACGATCTGCGACTTGAGCACGAGTTTGCGCTGTATGACGTGGCTGCCGGCATGCGTCACTTGAGAGCGCTGGGCTTCGAGACGATCGTGTTGCTGGGCAACTCCGGTGGTGCTGGCCTGTTCGCTTTTTACAACCAGCAGTCGGTGTGCGCACCGGAAAAACGTATCGGCAAAACACCTGCCGGGCGTGCGACCAGATTCGAGTTTGCAGATTTTCCGGTGGCGGACGGAATCGCCTTGGTATCGCCCCATCCTGGGCAGGGCGTTTTGCTGATGAATTCGCTCGATCCATCGGTGCTCGATGAGCGGGATCCGTTCTCCGTCGACCCTGAGCTGGACCCCTTCAGTGAGGCAAACGGTTTCCGCCTGCCACCAGATTCAGCGAGCTACAGCGCGGCGTTCATCGACCGCTACCGGGTGGCGCAGCGTCAGCGTGTGGCACGTATCGATGCGCATGCCAGGGCGCTGGTTGAGCGGCGCCAGGCAGCTCGCAATCGCTTGAAGTCCACAGGCGCCAAAGAGGACAGGGCGTTGGCAGGGCATAGTCCGATTTTTCAGGTGTGGCGTACTGACGCGGACCTTCGCTGCTGGGATACCTCGCTCGATCCCTCTGACCGTTTTGTGGGTTCTCTGTGGGGTAGCGATCCATTTGTTTCCAACTTGGGCAGTGTCGGCTTCGGACGACTTGTTACCCCGGAGTCATGGCTGTCGACGTGGTCGGGCCTCTCATCCAACGCCTCACTCGACAAGTGCGCCGCTGCCATCGAACAACCGACATTGCTTATTGAATACACCGGGGACAACTGCGTGTTCCCGGCAGATGCAAACAGCATTTACGAGGCAATCCCGGCTTCGAGTAAAGAGCGGCATCGCGTGCGTGGCAACCATCATGGTCAGGCGCTGAACGAGGGTGAGACGTCCGGCCAGATCCTCGCCGGAAACCACTTGGGACGTTGGCTTCAAGACAATTTCTAATAAAAAGAGCGTTCAATCATGACAATTACAAAAAATGAATCCGCTACCTCTTCATACGCTTTGAGTAACGAGAGGGTGAATCGCGTAATGGCGCCGATCCCTGGGGTTGTCTACCCGAAGCAAAGCGAACTTGACCGTTACGTTGCGCAGGGTGCCCTGGGTTTCGAAACCCTCGTAGACGGGTTTCGTTCAGTTGTTCGTCAGTACCCCGACAATGTCGCTCTGCTGGGGCCGGACCTTCGAATCACTTATCGTGAACTTGATGGGCGCTCCACGCGCCTGGCGGCGGCGTTCCTCAAACAGGGCCTGAAGCCTCTGGATCGCGTCATCTTCCAGCTGCGCGACAGCGAGCAACTGGTCATAGCCTTTTTTGCCTGCCTCAAGGCCGGGCTGATTCCGATCTGTACGATGGCTGCTCACCGTGAGCGCGAAATTGGCTACCTGGCCGAACTGGGCGACGCCAGGCTGCACATCGTGCAAGGTGACGACCCGAAATTCGACAGCATTGCGTTCGCCCGCAAGATGCAGGCGTTAACCCCGTCGTTGAACCTGATCATGCAGGTTCGTGGCGAACCGCAAGATGGCGTACTGCACCTGGATTCGCTGATCGCCGATATTGAGCTGGCCGACGCCGAGTCCCTGTTGCAACCCATTGAGCTGGATGCTTTCCAGGTCGCTGTCTTCCAGTTGTCGGGTGGCACCACCGGCGTGCCGAAGATCATTCCGCGTTTCCATAACGAATACCTTTACAACATGCGCAGCGTGGCTGACTGGCTGGGCTTCAAGCCGGACGACACGTTGTTCATGCCGCAACCCATGGTGCATAACCTCAACATGGGGTGCTGCTTCGGTCCGTTCCTGATGACCGGGGGCACGGTTACCGTCACGCCTGATCTCATGCCCGAGACACTCATTTCGCTAATTGCCACCACCCAGCCGACCTGGTTGATGCTGGGCGGGCCAATCATTGCGCGTCTCGAGTCCGCCATCCAGGAAGGGGACGTCAGCCTGACGAACGCTCGTGGCGTGATCGTGGCCAACAGTGCTGCCAAGTTGCAGAAGCTGTTGGGTGTTCGCACGCACAACATCTTCGGTATCACCGAAGGGATCATCACGCTCACCCACAAGGATGACGCCGACGAAGCACACGACACCACCAACGGTCGTCCGGTATCAGCGTTCGACGAAATCCGCATTCTTGTGCCAGGTACCGAGCAGGACGCCAAGCCGGGAGAAATCGGAGAGCCGGCGTTCAAGGGCCCCTACACCATCCACGGTTACTACAACGCCGAAGAGCGTAATCGCGAAACCTTCACCAGCGACGGGTACTACCGCTCCGGGGACCTCATGTACACCAAGGTTATCGACGGCAAGACTTATTACGTCTTCTGCGGTCGCCTCAAGGACCTGGTCAGTCGCGGTGGCGAAAAGATCAACTGCGAAGAAGTGGAAATGGCCGTGTCGGGTCATCCGGCGGTCGCCGCCATCGCGGCAGTGGGTTATCCGGACCCGGTTTTCGACGAGCGCCTGTGCGTGGCGATTGTCTTGCGCGACGGCTTCACCGCACCCACGGTCGCGCAGCTGGGCGAGTTTCTCCAGGACTACGGGTTGGCCAAGTTCAAGTGGCCGGAACGTATAGAGGTGCTGGCGACGTTCCCCCTGAGTGCTTCCGGAAAGCTCAGCAAAGAGAAGCTTCGCGAGATCGTTAAAGAAAACGTCGAGCGCGAGCGGGCTCAACAAGCCAATTGAAACGCCTTTCAGAGGAGTAGTTCACATGACTGTAAAACAGCCTGTTCTAAAAGGCGTCCACCATAGCGCCAGGCCCACCTGGAAGCTGCGTGAAACGGTGGAATTCTATCGGGACAAACTGGGCCTGCCGTTGGTACATGCCATCTCGGCGCGGGCCTGGGGGCCAGCCAATCACCCGGACTTCCTGCACTTCTTTTTTGACAGTGGCAACCACAGCACCATCGCGTTTTTCTACTACATCAATACCGAACAACCGGATTTCACACAGCCGGTGGACGATTACCGCTTCGAGGCAACTCACACCGCGTGGCGCGTGGACACTCGCGAGGAATTGCTTGAATGGCGTGATCGCCTCGAGCGCCACGACATCCCGCTGATCTTTCAGATCCGGCACGAGTTGATCGAGTCGATCTACTTCAACGATCCAAACGGGTACTACCTGGAAATCACCATCCAGGAGCGTCCGATGAACGCTCTCGACGCTGAAGATGCGACCCGTACGTTAGAGTCAGCGATGTCCAGGGAAGATGCGCACCTGAGCGGTGGAGTGCCTTTCAGCTGCATCGATCAGGTCTGGCTGGACAAGGCTGACGGGATCGCGCCAGACAATACCGATCAAGTCGTGTTGTACGTGCTCGATGCGCCCGAGTTCGCGCCGCTGGTGGACGCTGCCCGGCAGAACGCCGAATACGGTCTGGAGCGTCTCGAAAATGGCTACTGGAAAATCAGCGCCCAGGATGCCTTGGTGTTCGAGCGCAAGAAGCTGGGCTTTGTCCCGGCGCTGTGGAATGCCGCGCTGACCGGTGGTTTTGTGGGTGAAGTCACTGAGTTCGATCGCTATCGGCTGCAAATCAGCCCGGGAGCACGCTGATGAAAGTGGCGATTGTGGGCGGTGGTCCGTCGGGTCTGTATCTGGCCTTGTTGCTCAAGCGCAGCGAGCCGCAGTGGGTCGTCGAAGTTGTCGAGCAGAATGCGGCGGATGCCACTTTCGGTTTTGGTGTCGTGCTGGCAGATACCGGGCTTCAGCAACTGCGCGATGCCGATGCCGGCTCCTACGATGCGTTGTCCGCGGCCATTCGTCAGCACCAGCATCAGGTCATCGTGCAGGCGGAAACGCCCATCGGTTTCCGCCTGCCGGTCAAAGGTGGCGCGATTCCCCGGCTCACGCTGTTGCAGATACTTGAGCAGCATGCAGAACAGGCCGGCGTGGTCATTCATTACCGCGAGCGCATCGACAGCACCGAAGATCTGGCCCGCCTGGGCTTGCAGGACGCCGATGTGGTGGTGGGCGCCGACGGGATCAATTCTGTCATTCGCCGGGAGTTCGAGCAGGGCTTCGGCACCACGACCCAGACGCTGGGCAATCACTTTGCCTGGTACGGCACGCCGAAAGTCTTTGACGCTTCGGCACTGGTCTTTCGCAAGTATGAGGGCGGTCATTTTGTAGCGCATTACTACGCCTACAGCGATGAGATGAGCACCTTCGTCGCCGAGTGTGACGATGCGACCTGGGCGCGTCTGAACCTGGGTAGCCTGAGCGAGGAACAGCGCCAGACGCTCATGGAGAAAATTTTTGCGCCTGAGCTTGAGGGTGCGCCGCTGATCAGCGGTAACGCGCGTGTGGTTTGGCGTCAGTTCCCGGTGATCCGCAATGAACACTGGACCCACGGCCGCCATGTACTGGTGGGTGATGCGTTGGCGAGCGCGCATTTCTCCATTGGCTCCGGCACTCGTATCGCGATGAACGACTCCATCGCGCTGGCCAACGCGCTTCTGGCAAGTAACGGTGACGCTCTGGCAGGACTCGACGCCTATGAAAATACGCACCGGTCCAGCAAGCAGAAGCTTATCAGCGCCTCCGAGCGTTCCTACCTCTGGTACGAGCGCATGGGGCAGTGGATGGACAATTACTCGCCTGAGGAATTCGTCTATCAGTTCATGACTCGCACTGGCCGGGTGAATGAGCAGCGTCTGCGCGAACAATACCCCGAACTGATGGTTCGCTTGGGGCGTGCGAAATGATCGAGAGCACCGAGTTCGTCATCGCCCGACAGCCCTTCACGGTGCGGCGCACAGTGCGTTGGGTTGACTGTGATCCGGCCGGGGTCGCTTATACCGGCCGTTATACCGATTACCTGATTGGCGCTGTCATGCATTTCTATGCGCACATCGGCTGGGGGCCGGAATCAGAAAACGGCGGTAATGGAGGGCTGGCCTGCAAGCATATGTCTCTGACGTTTCACAAGAGTCTGCCGCCGGGCTCGATTGTCGACATGCGTATTCAAGTCGGGGAAATCCGCGGACGAACTTTCGACCTGCATGTGGAGGCGTTTTTGCCTGATGGCCAGCTGGCGTTCGAAGGCGTCTTCTCGCCCATCTGCATAGCGCCTGATGAGAGGCGCAGCCTGTCGTTACCTCAGGCATTGCGTGAGGTCTTGGGCGCGCACCAAAGGGCAGGGGCCGGAGGCGTTCATGCGTGAAGCCGTGATCGTTTCCACCGCACGGACCCCCATTGGCAAGGCGACAAGGGGTTCGCTGAACAACATCAAATCGCCGACGTTGATGGGGCATGCCCTGCGTTATGCGGTGGAGCGGGCGGGTATCGATCCGGCACTGATCGAAGATGTGGTGATCGGGACCGTTCTGGGCGCTGGCACTGCCGGGTCGAACCTGGCCCGTCATGCCGTGTTCGCCGCCGGTCTGCCGCTCTCGGTTAGCGCGATGACACTCGATCGCCAGTGCTCGTCGGGGCTCATGGCGATTGCAACAGCCGCCAGGCAAATCGTTCACGACGGCATGCAGGTTGTTGCGGCGGGAGGGCAGGAAAACATCTCGGCCGTGCAGGCGCAGTATTTCCAGTGGGTCGCTGACGAACTGGATCCTGCGGTCCTGCAGGCAGTGCCTCATGCCTGCATGCCGATGCTGCAAACGGCAGAACACGTCGCGCTGAAGTACGGCATCTCCAGGGAGGCGCAGGACCAATACGCGCTGACCTCGCAACAGCGCACTGCCAACGCACAGGCGCATGGCCGCTTGCGCGAGGAGATTGTGCCGGTCAACGCCTTGCAACGTTTCGTCGACAAGGTGTCGGGCGCGATCAGCCTGCAACCGGTCTTGCTGGAGCGCGACGAAGGCAACAGGCCGAACACCACGCTCGAGAGCCTGTCGCGTCTTGAACCGGTAATTGCCGGCGGCAGTGTCACAGCGGGCAATGCCAGCCAATTATCCGACGGCGCCAGCGCGTGCGTGCTCATGGACAGCCGTCTTGCCATAGAACTTGGCGTAACGCCACTGGGCCTCTATCGCGGGATGGCGGTTGCCGGGGTGGCGCCGGAAGAAATGGGCATCGGCCCGCTGTTTGCCATCCCCAAGCTGCTCAAACAGCACGGACTACGGGTTCAGGACATCGACCTCTGGGAGCTGAACGAAGCATTCGCCTGTCAGGCTCTCTATTGCCAGCAACAACTGGGTATCGATCCTGAACTGTGCAATGTCAACGGCGGTGCCATCTCCATCGGGCACCCCTATGGCATGACCGGAGCGCGCCAGGTCGGCCATGCCCTGATAGAGGGTCAGCGCCGAAAAGCGCGCTACGCCGTGGTGTCGATGTGTGTCGGTGGCGGGATGGGCGCTGCGGGGTTGTTCGAAATCGTCTGACCCGCCAAGTCGGCGAGTTTCCTGAGGTGGATTTTTGCGTGCATGAAGAATGCCGTGGACCTGCACGGTGAACCTGAAAACACTATCCAACAACAAAGGTGGTATGCGACATGTCCTCACAACAACAAGAATACAAAGTGGAAACGCTGGCCAGCGGTCTGTTCTTCGGTGAAGGCACGCGTTGGAGAGGAGGCAAGTTGTATGTCTCCGACATGCTGGGCAAAAAGGTCTACACCATCGACGCGGCAGGCAACAAAACCGTTATCGCCGAGCAGCCGCACAAGCCTAATGGCATGGGTTTCCTGCCCAATGGCGACCTCATTCTCAGCTCGATGCACGAGACCAAACTGTACCGCTACCTGCCCGACGCACCGGTTGGCAACAACCTGGAATTGTATGCAGACCTGTCCAGCCTGTTCACCGGTTACATCGGTGACATGGTGATCGATGACAGCGGACGCATCTACGTCGACGACGTCGGCGCACGTGTCTTCGAAGGCGAAGGGCTGAGACCTGGCCGTATCGTCGTCGTAGAGCCCGATCGGACGATTTCGGTGGGGCTTGAGGATTGCCAGTTTCCGAACGGCATCGTGATCACGCCGGACAAGAAGCGAATCGTGTTCGCCGAGACCTTCCTCGAGCAGCTGACAACGGTCGACATCGTCGACGGGAAACTGGTGAACCGACGGGTCTTCCTGGACATGACAACAATCTTCGCCAGCGAAGAGGATCGTGCCCAAAAACGGGGTTGCGTGGACGGCATTACCATCGACGCCGAGGGCGGTATCTGGCTGAGCGTTTTGCGAACTGGAACGTACGTGCGCGTCGACTGTGAAGGGAACGTCACGGACCGGGTACATGTTCCAGGCCATGAGGCGGTGGCCTGCACCTTGGGCGGTGAGGACGGCAAGACCCTGTTCATGTCTGCCACCCGGCTCAAAGGCAATCACAAGACCATTTTCGAGGCCATGGTCGCCCTGGATGTTGAAACCACGATCTTCACCACTCGCGTTGCAGTGGGCCGTGGTGACGGGCGTCCATAAACACCTGTGATTGCCAAGGGGCAGTGTTGCGAACTACCCCGCTCTAAAACCTTGAATCGTGTCCAACGGCGCCCGCCCTCAAGCAGGTGTTGCGGGTTCGGCTTGTCCGACGCAAGGCCACGGACATTGACCTGTTCAAAATAAAAATAAGGAATCAGGGGTCATGAAAAAGTTGTTTGGACTCGTACTTGCGGGTGCGATGGTTCTATCGGCCCGTGTTGAGGCTTCCAATGGTGATCAGTACGCAGGTTATGGTACTCAGGCCATGGGTATGGGAGGCGCGTCCATTGCCAACCCCACGGATTCGACGGCCGCTATCAACAACCCGGCCGGCATGGGCGCAGTTGGAACCAGGGTCGACGGCAGCCTGATGGCAACGGCTGGGCAATTACGCTCCAATGTTCACGGCTCGAAAAACAGCGACGACGTCCTGGTGTTCCTCCCGGGCTTTGGCGTGAACTATCAATACAGCCAAGACATCACGCTTGGACTCGCGGTCTCCGGTTACGGCGCCGGGGTCGACTACGGAAAACCTATCCCGGCCTTCGGTACATCGAACGTCAAATCAACGCTGGCTCAGATGCTGATTTCCCCGACAGCCACGTATGAGTTTGCGCCAGGTCACTACTTTGGATTGTCGGTGAAGCTTGGTTATGAAAGCTTGATGTTGAATGGTCTGGAGAACTTTGGCGCGACCAACGACACCGATCATGCATTGGGAGTGGGTGTGGGGGTCGGCTATCTGGGGACCGTCGCGCCAGGCCTCAGGGTCGGCGTTACTTACTCGTCCCCTGTATGGTTCCAGAAACTGGATGCGCACGAAGACATCATCCCTGATGGGCGTTTGAACGCGCCGCAACAGGCGGGTGCGGGACTGGCCTATGACATGGGCGACTGGACGTTCGCCTTTGACTACGTCTGGATCAACTGGGCCAGCCAGAAGACGTTCTCCAACTCTCTGACGCAAGGGGGCGCGCCGGGTGCCGGTAATGGTCCGGGGTTTGGCTGGCGTGACCAGAATATTTTCCGGTTCGGGGTCAATTACACAGTCAACGAGCGCCTGCAGGTGCGTACAGGTTTGTCGCTGGCCAACCACCAGGTGCCTGATGGTGAAGCGACATTGATTGCCGTGGCGCCATGCAACCAACCCAAAAGCGCCCATCTCGGCCTGACGTATCAGGTCAATGACGACATTGAGGTCACCGGGGCCTATATGTACGACTTCCGTCATATCACCAAAGGGACCGGCGCCAGTGAAGGAACCGAGGCGGGAGGGGAGTTGCACATGCTGGCTGTGGGAGTTGGCTACAAGTTCTGAGGTATTGCATACCAGTGTCCGGCGCCACCTGCGCCGGACATTTTTTTCTTTGCGGTTTTTCTGGATGGTCAGCTGTATTCGTGAGGAGTCATTGCCCTTCGAGCAAGTGCTCCAGGAACAATCTGGCAGCACCCGACAAAGCCTCTTGCGACCTCACACACACGCAGAGCTCCCGAGCCGCCCAGGTCTCATCCAGGCTTATCACCGTCGCCCCGTCCATCTTGTAAAGCTGCGCACTTCCGGCAGGCATGATGCCAATGCCTAACCCGGCCTGAACTATCAGGCACAGCGCATCGTAGCTGGAAACTTCCATGCGTATTTTCAGCGAGCGCCCCAAGTCGTTGGCCGCTTTGATCAACTGAAAATTGAGGTGGGTGCCGCTGCGCAACGCGATGTATTCGTGCTCGAGGGTTTCACTGAACTTGACGGATGAGTGCTCAGCCAGTGGATTGCCATTGGGCACCAGCAGCACCAGCCGATCCGTGCGAAAAGGGAAGACCTCAATGTCGGCGCCATGGGGCAGGCGCGTGAAAATACCGATATCGGCCTGGTTCTCCGCCACGTTTTTTATCACGGCCAGGCTGGGTTTTTCTTCGAGGCTGACGTTAATCAGTGGGTACAGATCCATGAACGACCTGATCAGGTCGGGCAGGAATTGGGTCATGGCGGAAATGTTCGTCACAACGTTCACCGAGCCACGGCGCCCGTGAGAGTAGTCGCGCATCTGCACGACAATCTCATTGAGGTTGTTGAGCGCACTGCGCGCCATGTACAGCAGCGACAGCCCGGCGTCGGTCGGGGTGATGCCCTTGTTGGTGCGGTTGAGCAGTTTCGAATCGAGCAGCTCCTCCAGCTCGCTGAGCCGCTTGCTGACCGCCGCCGCCGCGATGTGCTCGCGCTTGGCGGCAGCCGCAATGGTGCCTTCTTCGACGACGCTGACGAAGAGGCGCAACGAGACCGGATCGAGTTTCATGGGAGGTACCGGATAGCTGATCTGAACGGCCAGCATAGTACCTTCATATTCACGCGCTCAAAATGCCCCGGACAACAGGTGGCCGGCATTAGGCACCCTGGCTTCGAGGCCGAGGGTTTTCAGTATCTGGTAGGCAGTCGCGACGGCGGCTGACAGCACGGGTTTGTCGAGACGATCCTGCACCACCTGAATGGCTGGCAGCGAAGGCATCTGCACACAGCACGACAGCACCACACCGTCGGCTTGGCCGATATTCAGCTTGTCAGCGTGGGCCACAAGATTCATCGGGTCCAGACGACCCACTTCAAGGTTATCGGACACCTCCAGGCTGATGGAGTCGACCACCTCAATACCGGCGGCCTCGATGTAGTCGATGACCTGCTGAGTCAGCGGTTTCATGTAAGGCGTAATGATCGAGATTTTCTTGTAGTCGAGCATGTTCAGGCTGTCGATCAGCGCGCCGGCGGAGCTGAGCACCGAAGCATTCGACCGGTTAGCAGCAACCGTTTTTCCCAGGCGATCCTGCGAGACTTTGTGATAGCCCGGACCCTGACACATGATCGCCACCAAGCACGCGTAGGCCATGACATCAACCCTTGCGTCACTCAGTTCCAGCGCACATCGATCGCTGTCGATGTCCATTTTTTTCAGCTCCTCGGCGCTGACATGCATCATGCGCATGCGTGAGGAGTGGAAGGTGAAGTGCTCTTCGGGAAACAGTGAGTAACGCGAAGTCAGCATCGCCGGGATCTCGGTTTCCATTGTGGTGTTTGAGCTGGGTACGATTTGGCCGATTCGGAAGTTTTTCATGGTTGTTCCTCACAGGTGTTGCTGATTACTTGTAGAGAATCGTGTGCGGCAAAGAAGGGAGATGTGTACGAACGCTTTTATTCGAACAATTTTAGGAAGTAGGACGCGAGGTCGTATATCAGGCATTCACGAGGTCACCATCGCGTATGGCGATGGCAGCGGCCTTTTTTCTAGGGTACAAGTGCTTATTGTGCGAAGTCTTCGATACCGCGGAACTCCTGGAGCTGGAGCAGTTTGCAATGATGTCAATGCCGGCGATCTTTGATGGCTACGTGGAGCGTGCCGTGCGGGTGATTTTTATTTTTGGAATACAATTGTTTCCAGGAATTTTTGATTGCGTTTCATTCTATATCCTGAAATCAGTCAGACTCTTAGCTGAATAAACAAGCGGCAAGACCGAATTCGGTGCCGATTTACGTTTGCAACGCAGAGATGGCCGGCGCCGAAGCGGTCGGGGCCATACTTTGGCTCAGGTGTTCATCGCATGAACCCTTGACGTCGGCAAGAAGAGCTTTTGCATGTACCACCTCTGGTACATGCTCCACACCAATAACAGCGTCCTGGTTGATACGGGACAACAATAAGTGTGGAGATACCTTATGAACCCGATTTTCCCCTTCGCTCTGGCAAACAGCGTAATTCCAATACCTCGTTAATCAAGAAGAAGTCCGATTTTCGGTCTGACGACGTCTTTTCGTGTCAGGAGAAATTTTCTAATCCATACATTCTCTTTCTGCTGGATGCGGCGATAAGTGAGTGTTTGTTATTTGGGTTTCGATATGTCCATTATTGGAATTGAGAGTTTGATATACGGCGTTGACGACGTCGAACTTTGCACCCGGTATTTTCGCGACTTCGGACTTGAGCAGGAAAGAAGTGATGCACAAGAGGCCGTGTTTCGCCTTGCAGAAGGGTCGAAGGTCGTCGTGCGCTCAATCAATGATCCGCGTATCCCGAAGTCGAAACAGCTGGGCATCGGGGTCAGGGAAGTCGTCTGGGGAGTTGACTCGCAAGCATCGTTAGATGCACTCGTGCTGGATCTGCAACGAGATCGAGATGTGTTTATCGATGAGGAGGGGATCGCCCGTTTCTTCACCGACAGCGGCCTGGCGTTCGCATTGCGGGTTTTTGCCAGGCGGCCAGTTATTAACGCGTCGGTGGGTGCCAATGCCTCGGGTGCGATTCAACGACTTAACATGCCTAGGGTCTGGCGTACGCGCGCGTGCCCCAAGACTATCAATCACGTGGTTTTTGCAGTGCCTGACTTCCTCGCAGAGACCACGTTTTTTCGCGAGAGGCTCGGATTCAAATTGTCCGACTACCAACGTGGGGTGGGCGTTTATCTGCGTGCTAGCGGCTCAAACAATCACCATTCGTTGCTTGCCATCAACGCCTCGGCACCATTCCCCGGTATGGATGGGCAGTTGCGCTTCCATCATGCGAACTTTGGAGTGGCCGACATTGATGAACTAATGGTCGGCGTCAATAACATGGAGCGCTGTGGCTGGCCCAAGTCGCATGTAGGAGTGGGTCGGCATCGTGTGGATTCGGCGCTGTTCTGTTATTTGCCGAGCCCGGCGGGCGGTGAAACCGAGTATGGAACGGACTCCGACTATGTGGACGACACTTGGGTGCCGCGCGAATGGCCCATCCCGCTATTTGCCTACTCCCATTGGACGCAGAACATTCCGCAATTCCTCGAGAACTTACCCGAATGGGAAGTGCGTTATCTCACCGACGGAAAACTCCCCTCCGAAAAATAAATAGCCTGCCCGGGCACGCGAGTCCGGCATGTGAAGGAGTCAACGTGAGCATTAAGAAAGTACTGATCGTGGGCGGCGGCATCGGCGGTCTCACCATGGCGGTCGCATTACACCGCAAGGGCATTATCGCCGATGTAATTGAGCGAGATCCGAGTTGGTCCGTGTATGGCGTCGGCATTATCCAGCCCTCGAATGTGCTGCGCGCGCTGCGAGAAATCGGGCTGGGGGACGCTTGTATCAAAAACGGCCGCGGGTTCCAGGGATGGCGCTTCTGCGACGCGCAAGGGAATCAGCTAGCGCAAGGATGTGGCCACAATGTCGTGGGTGATGACTATCCGCCCATCAATGGAATCCGTCGACCGGCCCTTCATAAGATTCTGACAGAGGCGACCCTAGCCCAGGGCACATCGGTGCGACTGGGTATCACGCTAGTATCCTGGACAGAGGATGACGAAGGCGTCGAGGTCGAGTTCAGCGATGGGTCGCGAGGACGCTACGACTTGATCATTGGTGCAGACGGCGCCTATTCCCAACTGCGCAATCGGCTTTTTGGGGATAACGTCATGCCGCACTTCACTGGGCAAGGTGTCTGGCGTCACAACTTCGAGCGCCCGCGGGATCTTGACTGGGGCATGATTTTCTTTGGCGAAAAGAGTAAAGCAGGCTTGGTGCCGCTGACCGACTCATTGATGTACCTCTTTATCGCCACGCCCGAACCGGGAAACCCCAAGCATCCCGTCGACCAATTGCATTTGTTGCTCAGGGACCGTCTTTCTGAATACGGCGGCATCGTCAAGCAGCTGTGCGATCAGATCAACGACCCCGCCGATGTCGTGTATCGCCCCATGGAAGTGCTCATGCTCCCTGAGCCCTGGCACAAGGGGCGGGTCGTTCTGATCGGTGATTCAGCGCACTCGAGTACGCCACATCTGGCCGAAGGCGCGGGAATGGCCATCGAAGACTCCGTGCTACTTGCCGACATGCTGGCTGCCGGGCAGGGCGATCTGGATGCGATTCTGAGTGCGTTCGTACAGCGCCGCATGCCTCGGGCCAAGTTGGTCTTCGACAACAGCCTGACCATTGGCGACTGGGAAATGGCCCAGTGGAATGGCCAACCGCATGGCGATATTGGCGCCCTCATGAACAGCACGTACAGCACGCTGATGCAGAACATCTGAACAGGCACGCGAAATAAGTACAGACCAACCTTTGCCAAATTTGAGGCTCCGATGGATAAAGTCATCATTACCTGTGCGATTACGGGCTCGGCACATACACCGAGCATGTCACGCCATTTGCCCATCACACCGGACGAAATTGCCGAACAGGCGGTGGAGGCTGCTCATGCCGGTGCGGCCATTCTGCACTTGCACGCCCGGGACCCTAAAGACGGTCGCCCGACATCCGACCCTCAGGTTTTTTCGCAGTTCGTGCCGCGCATTGCCGAGGCGACTGATGCCGTGATCAACATCACCACAGGCGGCAGCGTACACATGTCACTGGCCGATCGTCTTGCCTATGCCCTGCAGATCAAGCCGGAACTGTGCTCGTTGAACATGGGTTCCATGAATTTCTCGCTGCACCCAGTCGCGCGCAAGATTCAAGACTGGCGGTTTGATTGGGAAAAACCCTATCTAGAGGCGTTCGAGGACACGATCTTTCGTAACACCTTTAAGGACATCAAACACATTCTGGTGACCCTGGGCGAGAACTGCGGCACCCGTTTCGAATTCGAGTGCTACGACGTGGGCCATCTCTACAGCCTTGCCTTTTTCATGGACGAAGGCTTGATCAAGCCGCCGCTATTCATTCAGTCGGTCTACGGTGTGCTCGGCGGCATGGGGCCCGATCCGGAAAACGTCGCACTGATGCGAACCACCGCCGACCGTTTGTTCGGCCGGGAGAACTACCGCTTCTCGGTGTTAGCCGCAGGCCGCCACCAGATGCCCCTGGCCACCGTGTCGGCGGTGATGGGCGGCAACGTCCGGGTCGGACTCGAAGACAGCGTGTACTTGAGCAAGGGCGAGCTGGCCGTGAGCAATGCCGATCAGGTGCGCAAGATTCGCCGCATCTTGAACGAGCTTTCGCTTGAGGTCGCAACACCTGATGAAGCGCGCACCATGCTCGGCCTGAAAGGCCGGGCCTCAGTCAATCTAGGAGCAAAGCGATGATCGAGTATTTCCCAAGCAATTATGTCTGGAACCTGTCGGTCAACATCGCCCTGGCAACGGGCGCTCACAGCGGCGAAGTCGACGAAGTATGCCGTCAGTTGCTCGAAGCTTCGCAGCGCACCGATGACAGTAGCTCAGAGGCATTTTTCTGCGCGTGGCGCGACTTGGGAGACCGTTTGGTAGGGTTGGCGCAGGAAGATCTCGCCGCCGGCCGCACGCTAAGCGCCGGCACTAAGCTGGGTCGGGCCGCCGTCTATTACATGACGGGCGAGCGGATGACGCACCCGACCTACACGCCGCGCAAGGAGGTCTACCAAAAAGGCCTGGACAGCTTCGCCAGGCACCTGGAACTGGCACAGGTGAACTGCCAGCGTGTCGAGGTTGCCTATTGCGGCACCACGCTTGCAGGCTTGTTCGTTGCAGGGCGTAACCACCAGGCGGGGCCGCGGCCTTGCGTGGTGCTCGCCAATGGATTAGACAGCTTCAAGGAAATGATCTACGGCAGCGGCATTCAGCAAGCGCTTGCCAAGCGTGGCATATCGAGCATTGTCGTTGACCAGCCGGGAACCGGTGAGGCATTGCGCCTGAAGGGCCTGACAGCGATAGTCGAATCCGAGATCTGGGCCGGCGCAGTGATTGACTATCTCAAACTGCGCGACGACATCGACACCGATCACATCGGCATGTGCGCTTGGTCGCTTGGTGGCTATTATGCGCCGCGTGCTGTGGCCATGGAAAAGCGCTTCAAGCTCTGCGTGGCCTGGGGAGCGAATTTCAACTGGGGCGAATTGCAGCACCGGCGGATGGCCCGAGAAGGCAAGCAACCCGTTCCACATTACTGGGATCATGTGCAGTGGGTCTGGGGTCAGAATGGCCTGGACGAATTCATGACTTTTGCTCAGAACATCACCCTGGCTCCTGTGATCGACAAGATCACAGTCCCATTCCTGGTCGTTCACGGCGAGGCAGACCGGCAGATTCCTCGCGAATACGCGGTCCAGCAATACGAAGGCGCAGTGAACAGCCCCAAGCGCGAGCTGAAATTCTTCACGCACAACGAAGGCGGCGTGGAGCACTGCAGTGCCGACAACATGACCAACGTACGTGACTACATCGCCGACTGGATTGCAGAAACATTTATCGAAATGGAGTGTGAGGGGCTACGGACATGAGCCGCTCCCTCAACCCATTGCACGGTTGGACGCTTTCTCGAGCTGATATCCAATACATAGGGCACGATCTGTGTCGTCCTGAGTGCATTCTCGCCGAGCCGGACGGCACACTATGGAGCGCTGATGCCCGAGGTGGAATCATGCGCATTGCCGCCGATGGCAGCCAGCGACTGCTCATTCAGCAGCAAAGCGAACATTTCGACTTGAGCGGTAACGCCAAGACGAGCTTGCTGGAAGGCACTTTACCCAATGGCTTGGCGTTCGACCGCCACGGCGATTTTCTGATCGCCAATTTCGGCACTGACGCGCTGGAAATCATGACGCGTGATGGCAAGTCGCGCGTGTTGCACGACGCCATCGACGGTATGCCTATAGGAAAGGTGAACTTTGTACTTCGTGACTCCCTCGATAGGGTCTGGCTCACTGTCTCGACTCGCAGGAATCCCTGGAGCGAGGCTATTTGCAATGATCTGGCGGATGGTTACATCGCTCTGCTGGACGACAAAGGGTTGCGTGTCGTAGCCGATGGTTTTGCATTCACCAACGAAATCCGCTTCGACGCCAACGAGGACTATTTGTATGTAGCGGAAACCACAGCCAATCGCGTCAGCCGCCTGAAAGTCGGCGCAGACGGCAGCCTTTCTGAACGGGAAATCTATGGCCCGCGCGACCTGGGTCATGGCCTGATCGACGGCATCACGTTCGACGCTTTCGGCAATTTGTGGGGGGCCATGATTTTCTCGGACCGGCTGATTGCAATCACGCCTGAAGGCGACCTGTTAACCCTGTTCGATGATGGTGCGGGCCCGGCTATAGAAAATTTTGAGAAGGCGTTCCAGTCCGGCAGTCCAGTCTCGTTTGAAACAATGTCCGCATGCGGTGGCATGGTGGCTCCGTGGATCGCGAGCATTACCTTCGGCGGTCCGGATCTGAAGACGGCATATGTAGGCAGCCTTAAAGGCACGAGCTTGCCGAGCTTTAGATCACCTGTGGCGGGCCTGCCGATGGTGCATTGGCGCTGACCAACCGAGGGGTGAGTGGGCGTCACTGCAACATTCACTTTCGATAACAAAATTTTCAAGGTCTGGAGACAATATGACTAGTGTGTTGCGCGGCAAGGTTGCGATCGTGACCGGTGCAGCGGCAGGCATTGGACAAGCCACTGCCCGTCGATTCGCAAAAGAGGGCGCTACCGTCGTGTTATGTGACAGGGCTGAGAGTGCACTGCGGCAAGAGGCAGAGTTTGCAGGTTACCCGCCTGGCAAGGTGTTCACGTACGTGCTGGACGTAACGAACCGGCAGCAAGTCGAAGGCACGATGCAAGAGGTGCGCGAGCGCTTGGGCAGAATCGATATCCTCGTTAACAATGCCGGTATTACACAGGACGCCAAACTTGCGCGAATGACCGAAGAGCAGTTCGACCAAGTTATCGATGTCAACCTCAAGGGTGTCTTCAACTGCACACAGGCCGTACTGAATGGAATGCTAGAGCGTGCCCAGGGAGTGATTCTCAACGCATCCAGTGTTGTCGGACTGTACGGGAACTTTGGACAGACCAACTATAGCGCTTCGAAATTCGGTGTCATCGGCATGACGAAAACATGGGCCCGGGAGTTGGGTCCCAAAGGCATTCGCGTGAATGCTGTGTGCCCGGGGTTTGTAGCAACTGAAATCCTCAAGACTGTCCCCGAGTCAGTGCTCGATGGCATTCGAAACGCATGTTGGCAGCGTCGCTTGGGCAATCCGGAAGAGATTGCAAGCGTCTACACATTCCTGGCCAGTGATGACGCAAGTTTTATTAACGGTGTGGCGCTCGAGGTGTCGGGCGGACTGTCGTTGTAACGAGCCTATAGGGGCGGGAGGAGGCTAGAGCGATTCCTGGCCTTGCAGGCATAAAAGTGAATGCTGGACAACTCAATCTAATGCTTCTCGCCTCGCGGAAGTTTCGATGTCAGTTGCCATCGAAATTTATGTTGAAAACAATAAAAACAAGAGCAGGAGATTACGTCATGAAGTACGGTACTTTTTATTTTTGGTATTTCTGTATATGTGCATTTTGCCTGATGCTATTATCCCGAACAGTGTTGGGGACCGAAAATGGCCAACAAAGTTATCCGATTGGTTCAAACACCGTATTGAATGGAATTATGCCGGATCGAGGTGAAACCCAGTTCTATAATTATAGTATGTACTATCATGCTGACAAGTTTGCCGGGAACGGAGGCGAAAGTTCGGTTCCTAACTTCGAGGCAGATGCGCTGGTCGATGCGTTGCGAGTCGTTCATACCTGGGACATTCCAAGTGGCCCATTTGAACTGGCATCCGGTATTGTCGTGCCCTTTGTACATAGCAAACTGCGCGTTCCGGTCGGCAGCGATTCACGCGGCGGTCTAGGCGATATCGTTCTGCATGGACTATATGTGGGGTATAAAAAACCTGAAGCAGGTCTGTTTTCATTCCTGGCGTTTGATTTTGCGCTGCCAACCGGAAGCTTCTCTGAAAAGCGTATCGCTAATACAGGCCTGAATAGTTACGGGTTCATGCCAAATGCGAATCTCACGTGGTTTCCTAATTCGCGCACCGAACTCTCGGCCACTCTCGGATACGAGATCAACTCCCCGAATCGAGACACCCACTATCACTCGGGTAATATCGCCTTCCTGGATTGGGTGGCGGGATATTCAGTGCTACAGAACCTGCAAATTGGTTTGCAGGGTTATGCACTGCGCCAAACCACGGACGATAAGTTGAATGGCGAAGCGGTGGGCGATGGTTTCCGGGGGCAGGTGCTCGCGATCGGCCCGCAGATCCGATACAACTTCTCACGCGAGGCCGGCATCATTTTGAAGTGGCAGAGCGAAATCCATGTGCGTAATCGCCCGGAGGGAGACAAGCTCTGGGTTCAATTCTCCTTCCCCCTTTGACTTCGGCAGCTCGCCACGACTTGGTCGCTCGTGCGTAGGCCGAGCATCCTAGGTTTAGAAGCGCTCCGCGGCCGTGGATGGATTCATCTCGGCCGCGAGACTTTTATCTATCAGAAAACGAGCGTTGCGAGATCCTTTCTGCTGATATAGCGTCAGTGTTTACTCCTGAAAGGACTGACTCGAGCGAGCCAAATGAAATGCGACTGAATAAGTTTGATCTGAATAATCTGGTATGCCTCGATGCGCTTTTAGCAGAAAAGAGTATAACGCGCGCTGCCGAAAGGCTTTTCCTCAGCCGCCCCGCGATGAGCAATGCGCTTGCGCGGCTGCGAGAGTATTTCAACGACGAGCTGCTGATCCAGGTCGGCAAGGTGATGGTTCCGACACCATTTGCTTTATCGCTGCACAAGCCCGTTCGTGATCTACTCTTACAAACGCAAGCTATTATCTCCGCTTCACCTGCCGATATCGATCTGGCAACTGTTAAGCGAAAAATATCGGTTACTTGCTCAGACTATGTCACGTCACTTTTTATCCCACTGGTATTGGCGCGCATTTATGAACATGCGCCTGGCATTGCCATTGACATTCGCCCATTTTCCGCACGATTCCTCGAAGAGATTAAAAGTGGTGAAGTCGACTTCTTGATTACTTCGGACACTGTTATTACCGACGCGCACCCCTGTGAACCGCTCTTCAAGGACACTTTTTCCTGCGTGTTGTGGGAAGGAAATCCTGACATCCGTGAAACCTTGTCACTTAAGCAGTATCTTGAAGTAGGACACGTGGTCGCACAGTGGGGAGTGGGACGTGTCAAGGCATTAGATGAAACATTTCTTCAAAGTCGCAATCTCACGCGTTGCGTCCAGGTATGGGTATCTACCTTTACTCATATCCCTCAGTGCATTGTCGGAACAGGGCGAATAGGAACCTTGCCAACCCGTTTGGCAAATTGGGCTGCACAACACTGGCCGCTTCGCGTCTTAGACTGTCCCGTGCCCATCCCGCCTTTGATCGAAGTGATGCAGTGGCATGAATACCAGCAAGCTGATCCCGTGCATTCTTGGATCAGGAATCAATTTCGCCAGGTTGGAGCAATGTTTGATGACCAAGCCAACTGAATCATTGCCATTTCTCGAGATTTATCGTGGGTCTGTCTTCCTATATTCACAGCCTCTGCCGTCCCGTTAAATTGCGATGGCAACAATCCACTTTTAGATGACTTGGCGCAAATTATGAGAAGTTATTGTCTAATAGAATAGATGCAAATTCATCGTATGTTATGCAACTCCAGCGCCTGCAATATTCAATTGTTATGACTCTTGTTTGCAAGGTGTTTTCTCAAATGCCAGATGTGCAAATTGATATAACAGAACGAAGTAATTCTACGTTTGGTATGCCAGGGACGATGCTTCCCCAAGGGGGCGGTAGAGATGGGCCCGGATTACTGCAATATCTCAATATGTAAGCCGAATTCACCGAAGATGAGTCGACTGGAAGCTCGTTAATGCAACAGCTCGAGACCAAGCAGTCTTCTATAATTATTAGGCTCACGGGGCAACTTGGGACACCTGTCAGTTTTAAAACCTCTCGAGAAGTAGACGCTACGGCAATTCGAAAGTACCCAAGCGAATTAAGCATTTTTTCAATAGAATACCTATGAATAAATTTTTGGTCTGCAATCAATATACGATTGTATTTGGCAAGCATATTAAGACCCGGTGTAGAATATTTAATCTCTCAAATTCGTGGCAAAAAATTACTAAAGGAAAAATTTTATTCCGGTCCGATTGTCAGAGTTGGTCGTCAGCGCAGTACGGTGGGATGTTATATAGCTCATGAAATTTTCCAGTGGCATTGGCTTTGCAAAATAATAGCCTTGTGCAATGTCTACACCTAACTCACTAACACGCTCATAGTCCTCTTTGGTTTCAACGCCTTCGGCAATCACGATCAGGCCAAGATTATGGGCCAGCTCAACTATACTCCTGAGTAAGCTGATGCCTGCCGGGCTATACCTGGCTCTATGTATAAAGAGTTTATCAATTTTGAGCTTGTTGAAAGGGGTTGTAGCCAAACGCTGTAGTGAAGAAAAGCCGGTGCCGAAGTCATCAATTGCGCAATGAAAGTGACGAAGTCTTAGCTGTGCGACAGTCCCGGACAGCCACCACTCTGAATTTCCTGACGGTGATTCTGTAATCTCAACGGTAAAATGCTCAGGATTGAGCGAGAACTCTCTAAAGAAACAAGCCAAGCTCTCCGACCAATTAACCGAACTAACAATGTCCGCGCAAACATTGACCGCAAGATTTATCGACGTTCCATGAAGAGATTGAAGAGTAGAGGCAGCGCTAGTTAGCATTTTTTGCCACAGAGCTTCACGAAGTTGAGGTGTGTTCAGTACGATGAAAATTTCCTGCGGGCCCAGTATTACATGTTCCTCGCGGTACCATCGCGCCAGTACTTCGGCGCCGTATATTTCGCCACTTTTTAAACAGATTTGGGGTTGATAATATGCGACTATTTGTTCGAGACAAATCTGTGATGATGAGTGTTCAAAATATATTGAAGATGTTTTCGAGAAATTGACGAAATTTTTGGATGGCGTGATGCCCATACATGATTTATTTTCAATCTCTTTTAGCGCTAATGAAATCGAGTTCGTAATCGTCACTGAAATATTTTTGTGCAGTGCATGTAATTCAATAGCGTCGGCAATAACAGAAGGGAGTTCCTGAATGATGAATAACTCAACGGCCGAACTCAATGCGGACAGGGAATCTATAAGCTGAAGTGCTGTTATCTCAATAATAGTTAAATCTGAGATAATGATGTTCCAGTCGTGCTGGCTCAGAGATCCAAGCGCCTGGTTGCCAACTACTGAGTAGCAGGAGCAATCAGGAATGGCTTCTATGAGCAAGTCTTCGATATGTCCACCAAGTAGGAGGTTGTTTGAAATAATCAAAGCATTAGAGATGTTCACAGTATAGACCCGCTGATAAAATGATCACTGTCAATGTAAAGTCTGCTGGGTATTTCGAAGTGAGTTGTCGGTGGCGTGTCTTTATAATGTCGGATAAATCCAGTTTCTGGAATTGCCAGTTTTCCTATTTTTATACGCGGCGCCATCCTAAAATTCTGGCTCCTATAAAACTCTTCATAAAGATGGAGGCAACGAAAAAATTAGTCCGCTAGGAAAAATCCTATTGGAATATAGGAAGTCGCGATAGCTCATATTAGGTGGGCAGGAGATGCGTTTGCGGCGGATATTATCTACTATCGGCTAATGCCTTATGGAAGGTGAAGGCTGAATTTTGAAAGATTTTCATAGATAAGTATTTAACTGAAGGCCCCAATGATCGTCCATCGGGCGCCAATCGAGGCGAGTTTATGTGCAGCAGTCAAGAACAGGCGCAACCCATAAATATTGTGGTTGCTGATGATCATCCTGTGGTCGTAGTAGGCGTGAGTAAAATGATTAACGAGTTAGACAGCTTTCGTGTCGTGGCAACAGTCACCACGATATCACAGCTGTTTAATTGTTTATCTGAATTACCTTGCGATGTATTGGTATGCGATTATTCTTTTGAGGATGATGATGAGCCAGACGGACTGTTGATGCTTGAAAAAGTGCGACGTCTTTACCCAAGTGTAAAAATAATATTGCTGACAGCGCATGATGATCTTGTGATAGTGCAGCGCGCGTTGAAAGTAGGCGTGTCGGGTTTTTTAAGCAAGTCGAGTAATGATACTTCAATTATTTCTAATGTGATTACTCGTGTTCATGGCGGGGAAAAATATCTTGACCCGATAACGACCAAGATAATGATTAAGCATATGATGTCAAATGATGTTTCAGAACTTACGTTACTGACATCACAGCTCACCGCCAGAGAGCTTGAAGTCGTGCGGATGTTCTCACGTGGGATGTCGGTAACCGATATTGCTCAGTATACCGATCGTAGCGTCAAGACTATTAGCACGCAAAAGAAACAAGCAATGTTGAAACTTGGCGCTGGCAATGATGTAGAGCTTGTCAATGCGTTTAGTAAACTTTTTTGAGAGTTCTGCGAGGTAGTGTGCCTTGAGCATTTCAAAATATATTCTACGATCTAAGAGTCTTGGTTCCTCAACAAGTATGTCGCACCATCCTGATATGTCTGTACGATATTCAAGGCAGCTATTGTTGCTGGGTGGTGTAGCAGCTACGCTTGCAGTGGGGGCTTTTTTTTTTGTTAGCGGAACAATGTTATTTATAAATTTTTTTCAAGAGCAAACCAACGTATTTGAAAATCAATGTGAAAAAATAAAAGAAATTATTTACCTCAGCCAAGATCGCTTAAAGCAGGCTGCTGACTCATATGAGTTGAAGCGGCATATTCACCAGCATGCGGGAGATACAGAAGACTGCAACGACAAAGAACCAGAATATCAGCCTGCCGTTAGGGGTGTTGACTCTAAAGCAACAGCCACAGCCACATTTTTTTCATTGCTTAATTACGATATCGTCAATAAAAAGATGATAGGTGGCACGCAGCTCATGTCCAAACGATCAGCGATGTCCGTGTTCCGGTCTTGGGATGCAGCCTACATCTTAAGTAGTTTTGTGTATTCTACTGATCATAAATTGTTGGCGCTGTCCCCGCCATTAACCGTCGAACAGATGAGCAATTTTGAAAGATACGACATATCGAATTACGTAAGCCTGATTAGAGATATGGTTGATAAACAATTATCGATGACGCCTCCGGCTTTGATACGTCAGAACAGAATCGTGTGGTTACCTATTTATAAGTATCCGGTCACCAGTGAGTTAATAGCGCACTCTGCAGCACCTATTTACTGTGGGGAGGAGCAGATTGCAGTCATAGTGGAGGCACTTCCTGTTGATAGATTCTCAATTTTATTTAAAGACCCTCAACTTGAATCCGGTTTCTTTTTACTATCACGCAATTTCAATCATGTGCTGGGGGCGGGAGGCAATCCTGCGGACGATAGGTTTGCTAGATTAGCGCTTGAGTACAAAGCTGATTTTGACAAAGCCGGCAAACAGACTGTGCTTATTCGTCGTGGTAGTATTTTTATTTATTCGAAGGTAATCCCGGGGCCTGACTGGATAGCTATATATATAGTCGATTTATATGGAGTAGCAATCGCGCTAAAAAAAACACTTATAAATAATACAGTTTTAATGGTTTTTATAGTTTCTGCAATATGGGCACTTATTTTGTTTTTCGATAGGCTCGTCTTGGTGCCGTTGAAAGTTCAAACCTGCATCATTAACGACAGCGACGAATTTAACAGGGTGGTGCTGAACACCGCCCCTGTCGCGTTAACCATCTACGAGCCGACAAACAATATAGTTATCTTGCAGAATGAACAAGCAATAAAGCTTCTAGACTTATCTTGTGAAGGCGAAGGTTTATATAAGCGTGTGCTCCACGAAGGAGGTTTTTGGAGTGATGCTGACTACGCGCTCCGGCGACCTTTTGAGGCGAGTGAGGTGCGCGTAGTCGAAGTTGAAATTCACGATGAAGCTGGTAATCGCCGCGAAATATCCGTTACTTATTCAAAGGCACGCTACAAGCAGGTGGCTGTGGTGCTTTTCGGAATGACTGATGTCAGTGAACAAAAAGCGACAGTTCGCTACTTGCAACAAGCGAAAGAATTTGCTGATAAGGCAAATAATGCAAAGTCCATCTTCTTGGCTACTATGAGTCACGAAATACGCACGCCATTGCATGGGGCGCTAGGCAACCTTGAACTGCTTGCTTTGGAGCAGCTTACTCACAACCAACGGGCGAGGGTGTCAACCATCCAACATGCTTTTGACTCTCTGCTCGCGCTAGTAAATGACGTATTGGACCTGTCAAAAATCGAAGCCGAAGAATTCAAGCTTAACACTGAGCTATTCCACTTGGATGAAGTTATTGAACGGTGCGCTCGAACCTTTTCACCAGATATTTTGCGTAAACGGTTACGTTTTCTCTGCCTGATTGATCCACGACTCGTTGGCTCGTGGAGCGGCGACGCGAAGCGTATTTCGCAAGTATTGATGAACCTTCTAAGCAATGCCCAGAAATTTACTCAACTCGGCGCCATTACGCTCAGGGTTACTCCAGGGAAATTGGAAGGCAACACGCAGTGGGTAAAGATCACCGTGAGCGATACCGGAATTGGCATTGCGCAGGTAGGCCTAAAAAATCTATTCGAACCTTTTGCACAAGCTAACCAAACCATTGCGGGGCGATTTGGCGGCACTGGTCTTGGGTTGGCGTTGTGCCGTCGGATTACAACGTTGATGGGCGGACACATCACAGTAGATAGCGAACTGGATGTGGGCTCGCTATTCACAGTCTATTTACCACTTAAGATGGAGGAGGTGATATGTCCAGAACCAGCTGCAGTGGAAGTCAAGGGTTTCAATACTATTATCCTTGTTTGCGATACTCCGTTGTGGGAACTTAATCTGGTCGAACACATAAGTGTTTGGTTGCCGGATGTCAATGTGATAATGAGCGACGTCTTGAGCGAGCCAACAATAAATTGTCAATCGGCTATCTTGGTTTTTGCTTTGGCAGGAAATTTACCTCTTGGCTGGAAGGGGACGTTACGCAACAAATACGTAGACATCGTAAATATTTCGGCTGAAGGTCCGCTTTACCCAGAGCGGCGTATAGACGGTTTGCATGTAACGTCGTTTTCGTCTTCAGTGCTAAAGCTCGCGTTATTAGCATGCGCGGGGTCTGAAAATGTTGATGAGCTAAGCATTAGGCAAGATTTAAGTTCAGTGACTTCGCGAGACGCACGGGTGCTGGTCGCCGAAGATGACATCTTAAGCCGGCAATTGCTCAAGTGCCAGTTGAACGCCCTGGGGTACCAGAATGTTGATTGCGTCACCAATGGTGCCGAGGCGTTAGATAGGTGCCTTACTTATACCTATGAAGTTGTGATAACCGATCTCGGTATGCCCATAATGGACGGCTATACCTTGATCAAGAGGCTTCGAGCTGAAGGTATACGTAGCCCGGTAATAATTAGCACGGCAGATGTGGGAGAAGAGCTCTGTTCGACCTACAATTTTGAAACCCTACATAAGCCCACGACAATGGAGCAATTAAGCCTTGTGATCGAAAAAGTGTTGGGGCGCGTCGAGTTTCTGAACGAATCAATACCTTTGGGTGCGATATCAGTGACAACGATGGCCGAGTTGAGAGCATTATTTTTGGTCACTTGGAATGCAGATGCAAATGCACTCCGCGACGCGTTAAGAACCTGCGATAACAAACGATTGTTGGGGCTACTTCACCGCCTAAAAGGCGCTTTATTAGTGCTAAATGAATGGGCTGCGACCGAAATGTGTGATGAGTTGCAAGTGTGCTTAGAGACTAATGGAACTATCCCTGTGTGGCCGAAAATAAACGCTTTCATAGATAACGTAGATTTTATCGTGAGTACTTTCGAGTCACCTTATTAAGCGACTGATCAGCGGTCTAAATCACCGCTGGTTTGTCTAAGCAAGTGGAGAAATATCCGGCACCTAGTTTTGAAATATAACTAGAAGACAGCCATCGAAAACTCCGGCACAAGTGCGGAAGTTATCAGTGGCTGTGTTCCTTTTAACTGCAAAGCAGAACCAAATAATTAAGGCTTTTCAGTTGTATGTCAATGTGAATGTTGCAGTGCTATCAGCTTGCCCTGCTGTGACTGTATTGGAAGTCTGATAGTATTGTGCGGTAAAACTATATGCAGAGGGTGTGGAAGCCGGATTTTCAATAGCAACGGGGGTGCCCAAAGGTATTGGTTTTCCGCGAAGTAGTAATCGAATACCAACACCTTTGGCAGTGGCCACTCCACTGGATGAGTTTATAGCTATAACCCCTGGTGCTGCTGAATTATCGGCATTAGCGTTAAAAGCTACAGAGATGTTCGCGATAGACTCACACGTCAAAACGATATTAAAAACCTTGTCCCCGGAAGTGCTACCTATTCCCGAAAATGAACTTCGATTAACGTTTCCCATTGATACAACAATGTTCCCCGTGTTTACAGTACAGGCAGGAGTTCGAAAATAAGCATCGGAGTTAACGTTGATGAGGGTTGCCCAATACCCACCTTGTACGGCCTTATCTTGTGCGAGAAGTCCCGCGTATGACCCCCCAGCCAAAAAACCAGCCTGCACCGGACCGGTTTTGATAATCTCAAACCTAAACTCCGTAGAATTAACCTCGAAGTCAAAATCCGTGCTTAGCCAGCCCCGATCGACATAGCTGTCACCGAGCGCGCGATAAGGGTGTTGAAATGAAAACCCCGGTCTGTAAATAATGCGCACTCCTATACCACCAAGATTTGTTGGCGCTATACCATCAGCGTTTGGTATCCAGCCATTACGGTATTGCGCTTTCATAGTTCCGCCCTTTGTGCAGTAGTCGACGGCTCTTCCACTACCCCATTGCCCTGTACGAGTATACAGAATAGTCCCCACTGGTACTTCGCTACCAGCGTTCAAACCGGTTGGCACTATTACGTTTATCACCTTATTTTGCCAGCCATTGACCGGGGTGCAATCCGCACTTGCATACAATGGCCACGTAAACAAGGCGCAAGAAAACAATAGTAGTAACCATGCTTTAATGCTTGCGCACCTAATTAAATCATTCATATTCGTCCTTAAATACACGTTTGTGTCATGATTCGGATGGATGATGTCGACTCTGCTTCTGGCAATTTAAATCTCGCTAAACATTGCTGGTCGCCTCTTTCTCCCCATTTCACGCGTAGGGTGCCCGTATTGGTAACGCCGCTCAGGTAAACTTGCCCATCAGTTCCGACGATTCCACTTCTTTCCGGTAAATCGGCGTCTTGCACCAAAGTTACGTTGGCGCTGAACGGTACGGCTCTCCCTTTATGTATTAAGCTCATCAGCACGCGGCTACCAACTCGCGTTTGAAAGTTGGCCACCACTACTGCGCCACGGGTAGGAATAACTGTCTGCGTTTGGGTCTCAATATCGACATCGTCGCCGAGTGTTTCGGTATCCAGGGCAATGCGGTTTCTGCGGTAGGTACTGACGTAAGGAACGACGGCATATCCCCGCCAATCGGTACGCACTCCGGTGTTGTTTTGCACTTTGGCATCGCTTGCGCCTGGCGCCTTGACCAACGCGACCGTTTCACCCAGTTGTTGGGAGAAGGTCACGCCGTTGGGGTGGCCAACAATACCTCCTTGCAGACCATAGTTAACCTGTTGCGAGCCGTCGGTGTAGTTGTAACCCGCCCGGGCCTCTCCGTAGGTACCCAGATAGTTGGCGCTGAGATTGCCGCTGGCACCAACCCCCTTGTTTATATAACTTTGGTCGATACTGTAGTTCAGATTATTGTCGGCCAGGGCTGTGCCGCTGAGACCGACTTGCTGGTTGGTGCTGCCGCCCTTGGTGTTGTTGATGCTGTAACTTGCCCAACTGTGCGGTATCAGCTTATCGAATGGTACTTGCACATTAAACGATAGCTGTTGGTCCTTATGATTTTGTTCAGGCGATTGACTTAGCGTATAACTTAACCCGTATGTTACCCCTCGGCTGCCTAAACTATAGCCCAGGCTCATGCTTCGTTCGACTCCGCTTCGACCCCAGTAATTTTGTTGATAGGCGTTGATATACAAGTTGCCGTAATCGCGCAGCGACTGATTGATATTGAGTTGTGCCTTGCTACGTTTGTTATAGTTTTCACGCCACCGGCCGTCACGGCCCATTGAACCCATTTCGTTGGCTTCCTGAAAGTCGTAGAAACCGCTGGTTGAGTAACGGTACCCGGCGAGTGTGAAATTGGTGTTGGTGGCTTCGATATCCTTCGCATATTGAAAGCGATAGGATTGCCCTGCTTTATCTGCACCATTGCTTAATTCAGTCTTGGCCTGTGTCATGTCCATTGAAAGGGAACCCCAATGACCAAAGCCATGACCAAAACCGATCACCTGAGAGTTGTAATTGTTGGCAGTCAATACTCCGCCGTAGGCGGTACTGTCATAGGGTAAACCATAGATCAAAGTGCCTTGGCCAAAGTTCGGCGTTGAAGCTCCAGAATTTGTGGTCCGATATTCGCCTGCAGTCAACGAATACTTCAAGCGTCCTTCGCGCAACATTACGGGTACGGCGGAAAAGGGCTGTACAATGTAGCGTTCCGAGCCATCGGCTTCCGTAATCGTGACGTTCAAATCACCGCTGGCAGAAGTGGGGTAGAGATCCGTGATGGCGAACGCCCCAGCGGGAACATAACTTTGATAGATGATGTAACCATTCTGGCGCACGGTCACTTGGGCGTTGCTCCGAGCAATACCCCGAACAATGGGTGCGAACCCTCTGAGGCTATCGGGGTACATATTATCGTCTGAAGCGAGTTGCGCGCCACGGTATTGAATGCTGTCAAATATATCACCTGGGGTCGCGCTATCACCTAAAGTCAGTTGGCCTTTAAAGCGCGAGATGTCGCGTTGCAAATAAGTATTAACGTTATCCCAATGTGTCTGGCCATTGTTGTCGTTAAAAGCAGAGTAGTTGCGCAAACGCCAGTCCCCCAAGTTCAGCCCGCTACGCAGATTGAGGTAATAGCTGTCACTCGTTCCAGCGCGACCTTCATATTTTGTATTCGCGCCGCTGAAACTGTAGTTGATCAACATGGCATTCACTCCAGAATCCCACAGAGCGGGATCTACATAGCCGCGCGCTTCATTTGTGAGGGCTGCTTGTGGAATGCTGAGATCCAGTCGTTGCTGCGCAAAATCCAGTCGACTACTCGCATCGGGAATGTAGTGGCCAATGTCAGTCAACGTTTTTTCGGGCGGGAGGTCATGCAAAGCTGGAAACGCATCTAGTTTTACTCCCATCGTGCTGAGTTGGCCAACGGTTAGCTCTGGCTTCAAGCGATCTTCAACACTGATAAAGGTGATGTTTCGGGTATCGATTTTAGTATCGTTCAAGTAAATATCGACCCTGTAAGTTCCAGGCATTTGACTGCCATTTTCTGAAAATGATTCCAGATCGAGCTGAGTTGGATCGCCTGAGTTCATCTCCAGCGCTGATGGGTTGAAATATTCTCGAGCCAGCAGCAGGGGAGGGTGTAAAAATAGACCTAAGGTTAGTAGAACAGGTATAGGTGACAGGACTTTAGCGCGCACAGGACTAAACATAGTTAGCGTTTTTTTTTTAGCATCCAGCACAAGGAGGCAAATGAGTTTATTCATCACATATAATCTCCACCCGGAGTTGTGAAAGAGTATCCCTACCCGACTATCACCCGGGCACGACATTGAACATGCATCATGGAAGTTTGCTAGAGTGAGTCGATCTGGACTTACGGTGCCATGCGGGTCGGTTCGCTAATGCCGCCGTAATCATTGATGGCTTGCCAACTAATTATCCCGTCAACTCCCGTGGGTACGGTCAGACTATGAGTGCCGTATGGGGCGACCATTCCGGGGTCGTTGATTTCGCTGGCACCGATTTTTACGTTGTAGAAAGACACATAATAGGGAGACGGATTATTAATGCTTAGCTTGTTTTTACTGATGGTGAACTTAAGTGTTTTATAAGCGAGGTTGGCTTCACCCTGTAATCCTGCAGGGCGATAGAACAACTTTATTCGTGTCTTTACCGATATTTGTAATGTGTTGTTGTCTGATCGCTCGCTCGACGGAATGGATTTGATGTTAAGCCAGTACACGCTCTCCTTGTCTGTGGGTAGTTGCCCGTTGATGTTTACAATGCGCAGAATGTTTTCTTGTCCAGGGTCCAGTCGAAACAGTGGAGGTGTAATGATGAAAGGTGCTTTCACATTGGATGAGTCACTGTCGACCTCAACCCACGACTGAATTAGATAAGGAATAGATTTTTGAGGGTTGGTTACAGAGATGGACGCTTCCTTTTTTCCGCCCTCATAAATCACGCGTGTACCGCCCACTACTATTCCGGCCTGTGCATTGTTTGTAATGCTTGCCAGAGAGATAACCAGCCAGCCGAATCTAATCCACTGATGCACGGCGTGCTCCTTCGTTGTTGGTAGGTATTCAAGAGAGGAGCTAAGGGGTGCTTGAATGCAAAAATAGCAGAGCCCCTCAGCTCCTCGGTAAGAGCATGATTCCGCTGACTACTCGAGCGGAATCAGTTCGCCGATTTGCTTAGTTATAGCTAACAGTGAAGTTGCTTACTGCGTTTGCTGTACCGGGAACCACGGTCGCTGCGGTGGAGATATATTTCGCCACAAATTGAATGGTAGTATCGGCACCCGAAACCAGTGTTTTAGTAGTGGAGGCCGAACCCACAGGAATCAGAGTAGTCGAGTCGCTTTCAAAGAGGCCGATAGCGACACCAGTGGCCACTCCTGCGCCGCTGGTCAAGGCCAGATAATTGCTATTCCCCGAACTGGTTGGTCCATCGAATTTCAAAACGGCAGTTTTAGCAGCGGCCGGGCAAGAGGTGAGGGTTATACTGAAGCGGGTAGGGGATGCAGTAGTACCCGACGCATTAAAACCGCCGGTTCGTACTGAACCGAGATTTACCGTTTGGGTGGCGGATGACGGATTTACAGTGCAGGCTTCATCGGTAACTTTACCGGTGAAGTTGATAGTCCCGTCTGCCGCGTTAGCGACTGAAGCAAAAGCAGAACCAACGAGCAAAGCCATCATAGCGAATTTGCTGTTCATATTATTTCCTTTAAGTATTAACAGTATTTAATGACGCGAAAAATCCAAAGCGGATTTTTGGTCTTCAATCGCGGCGGCCGAATGGTTGGTCAAGCGTTTCTAGAAGCCTTGGGTAAATCTCTTGTCAATGCTTCGGCTCGCCGTAGTAGCCCATCTGCCTGATGTTAGAATATTGCCGAAGATACTTCGCAACAGAGGTCTATGTTTTCAACCCTGGTTGCCCGTATCGTACGATTTTAACGGGAGGCGTGAGTATATTGGCTTTAGGTTGAAACAATTTGTATTCGGGCTTCTCTTATAATTGACTAGGAGTAGTCTTATTTTTATTGAACCGGAAAAAGAGAGCAGCAGTTAAAGTGTCCAGCGCGCTGGTGTTGGTCGCGGAAATACATGGGTGATGGTCTTTGAAAGATCTTTCTCTGCGCATCGTCGTCGGGGAAGTTAAGCTAATTGTTTATCGCGCGCACCACAGATCGTGAATATATGAGTACTCCGATTGGGTGACACGACTTCAACTAATAAATGAGCGGCTATGGGCGAACGGGGCGGCCTTCCGTTGCATTGGTGGAGTTAGGGATCGTCATCCGCCAGCTGGGGAGTGCACGGATTATGTGTAGCAGCTGCCGAAGGCTGCGTCCGCTCTGGGGTCGCGCTCGACCGAAGCGGTCGCTGTCCGGACGCTGTGGTGTTTGCTTGAAAAGCAGGGCCGCTTCGCGCCCCAACGCAGGCTGCGCCAGCTGCTACAGGGGGGGGGGGCGCAGGGGCTTTGTGTAGCAGCTGCCGAAGGCTGCGTCCGACTGCGAAGCGGTCGCTTATAGACGCTGTGGTGTCCGTTTGGAAATCGGGGCCGCTTCGCGCCCCAACGCAGGCTTCGCCAGCTGCTACAGGGGGCGGGGTGCGCAGGGGCTTTGTGTAGCAGCTGCCGAAGGCTGCGTCCGACTGCGAAGCGGTCGCTTTCCGGACGCTGCGGTGTTTGCTTGAAAAGCAGGGCCGCTTCGCGCCCCGACGCAGGCTTCGCCAGCTGCTACAGGGGGCATGTGTGTGCGGATGCTATGGGGTGTGCCCGGATGGGGTGAGGATGACCAGGTCCGTATCACCTACGTCGACGCCCGCCTGTGAAAGCAAGGTCGTGACTTGTCCGCGGTGGTGCGTTTGGTGGTTGAAGAAGTGCATGACCAGGCCATAAAAGTCCTTGTCGGCCGGTACTCCCTTCATGCTGGCGTAACTGAGCACGTGATCCAGATCGGACTCCACAATGGAGCGAGACCACTCGACAATCATCTGATCGAGCCACACCCGTTGTGCGGAAAGCTCGCGGATATTGGGGTACAGCAATTGGTCGAGGCTTGTGGGGGTAGGGCGCTGAAGAATGGGTTGCAGAGCCAGATGGTTTGCCGGGTGCCTGGCGAATCGCTGCAGCCAGACGGTATCGCCGGCCACCAAGTGATTCAGCGTGCCGAGGATTGAGCCAAAAAACGCTTTCCGGTCCGCAGAAAGCTCCTCATCTGGCAGGCTTCTGGCGGCCTCGTAGATCTTTGCGTTCATCCACTCGTTATAGGTTGCCATCAGGCAGATATGGCGGATTCGGCTCATCGTGCTCATCCTGAAACCCGGTCTGGTGCCGGGCATTGTTGTTCTGGCGGATAACAAGTTTACCCGGCCAACGTCATCTGCATGTGGGTATAACGCGATATCTCAAAACAGACTGAACGGATAGTTGACGATCACCCGATTGTCATCGAACTCGTTGCTGCTGTAATCGCGGCGGATGCTGGCGTTGCGCAGGCGCACGTTGAGGTTCTTCAATGAACCACTTTGTACCGTGTACGCCAGCTCGGTTTCGCGTCCCCATTCTTTGCCATCGGTGACCGTGCCGATGTGCACGTTGTCGCCGCTGACATAGCGATTCATCAACACCAGGCCGGGTATGCCGAGCGCGACGAAGTTGTAGTCGTGGCGCAGTTGCCATGACCGTTCCCTGGCGTTGTCGTAGGTGTTGTTGAAGCTGTCGTTGGCCAGTGAAATGCCGGCGGTGCCATTGACGCGCATCCAGGGGTCATCGCCGGTGAGTTTCTGCAAACCGACATAGAAGGTATTGCCGCCATAGCGAGCGGACAGCAAGGCCGACATCGTACGGTTGTCCAGTTCGCCCGCGCGGGCGCTGCCGTTTTCGCGGCCCTGAAAATAACCAAGATTGGCGCCCAGAGTCCAGGCGCCCAGCGGTTGGCTATGGACGACCTGCAGGTATTGCTGCTGGTAGATGTCTTTGAGTTCGGCGTTCCATACGCCGACCATTGTGCGTTTGTCGTTGAAGCTGTATTCACCGCCGACGAAATTGAAGCGGTCGGAGACGAACGCCGTCTTACTCAGCATGAACATGTCCTGCTGGCTGGCGTCGTTGCGCGGGCTGTTCTGGCGAAACTGACCGCCGTACAGGGTCAGGCCCTCGATCTCTCGTGAGGTGATTTGCCCGCCTTCGAACGTCTGCGGCAGCGAACGACCATCGTCGGAGCGCAGGATCGGCAGGACCGGCATCCACTCGCCGACTTTGAGTTCGGTCTTGCTGATTTTAATTTTTCCGGCCAGTGCCAGGCGCCCGAAATCGTCGGCGGGGCGTCCGTCATGATCGATCGGCAACAGCTGCGTGCCGCCGCTGCCCTTGCCGCCATCCAGCTTGATCGAGTAGAGCCCCAGGCCATCCAAACCGAAGCCTACTGCACCTTGAGTGAATCCGGAGCGGGCATCGAGAATGAAACTCTGGGTCCACTCTTCGGCCTTGCCCTGGGGCGATGCAGGGTTGGAGAAGTTGCGGTTGATGTAGAAGTTTCTCAGGTTGAGGGTAGCGCTGGCGTCGTCGATTAAAGGGGCTGCAATTGCCTTGAGTGGCAGCGTGCCGACGATGGAAAGCGTGAGGGCGATTCGAAGATTGGCGGTTATTTTCATTATTGTTTTTATCCAATTTCTGGCTGTAGAAATCCGCTGCATCCGCCAGCGCGAATGCAGTGAGTTCAAATCGAATGGCGTGCGGCAGCGGCCCTGAACGAGCCGCTAAAACTCGGTG
>Ga0247812_10000343_pt1 | contig 35254 bp, 25 predicted proteins | sample UWRJL149409B1_FD_178011 | JGI IMG/M metagenome (GOLD analysis project Ga0247812, IMG submission 178011) | Plant litter microbial communities from Arlington Agricultural Research Station in Wisconsin, United States - UWRJ-L149-409B-1 | ecosystem: Environmental > Terrestrial > Plant litter >...
ATTTCTGAAACGATTTTCCAATTGTTGTTTGCTGCAGTTTTCATGATGCTAAATATTTAAGATTAATTTTAGCACCGCCCGCGGGCAGAAGCAAGCAAGCGCAGAAAGCAACGCAATAAAGCAGGACAGATGTCCTGCATTTATGGGGGAATTTTATGCAGCGCCCCGCCGCGCTTTGCCCGAACTTTGTGATGGAATTAAACGGTATTTACATCCCCGCTGCACCTGTATCAGAAAGGCTGAGGATCACCGCATAGATGGAGATTTTTCAGCAGGACCTGAAAGGCCCGGCCTTGCTTTTGCTCAAGGACACGGACTACCTTTGCTCCTGAAATAAAGCAAAAGCATACAGGGACTTTGATAAAAAGTAAAAGGGAAGCAATAAAAATGGTATCGGTAAAAAAGAAATTTGATTATGAATATTAGTACTGTAGCCCAATAAAGAATTAATTTGACAGGCAGCATTTTACTACGGCTCACAATAACAAATATTTAAAACACTAAAAAACAGGTGTTTATACGTGAAACCAATATTATTTTCATTTGTACATTTACTCCTGACTTACAGCAGTTTAAAAACACATCCAAACAAATTATAGACACTAACCTTTAACTTATGAAAACTATTATATGTTTTTTCTTCTGCTTTGTTTTACAAAGCTTGCTTGCCCAGACTCCAAAGACCTATATGCTTACCGTAGGAATGCAGCATATTGATGCTAAAGCTTATTACACAAATTATAAAAAGTCATTTGATAATGCTGCCACAAGCGGAGTTCCAAGTGACATTGCTAAAATGAAAAAGATTGCCCAAAGGAATGGCCATATCCTTACAGAGCTTGACAACAGTAATGCTACCGCTGCTGAAATAAAGAAAAACATAGAGAAGATTGGCAAGATAGTCACAGAAGGTGATACTTTTATTTTTTATTTTTCAGGTCATGGGGATGTTCTAACCGACAAAAATGGTGATGAAATAACAGGCTTTGATCAGGCTCTTGTGGCTTACGATGATTTTTTAATAGATGACGATATATATAAACTGCTCAACCAATACTTTAAAAAGACAAACAACGTAATGATTGTTGATGCCTGCCACTCCTCCACAAGTTATAAGCACAATCTTTTTTTTCTGGATTTTAAAATTGGTAAGAACAATGCTTTAAAACACAAGAATGAGGAGAAGGCAGTCAATGCGGAGACTGTTCAGGAGAAATCAATCGAAATGGCCGGGAAATGTGCATTTGGAAAGGATGAGGATATAACTGAAGCCTTTAATCTTATCTACATCGGAGCCACTGAGGATGAAAAAACTGCGCAAGGCAACATAAATGGAGGCCTTCTCACCATCTGTCTTGACAATGTTATCACTTCAGCCTTATCCACAGGAGCATGGAAAAATTATTCATATCCCCAGATGGCCTGTGAGGTAGCCAAACGAATGGCGAAGAAGAAACAAAATCTTCAATATCATGAGATAGGTATATCAGTTGACAAATACGCAGAAAATACACCATTTAAAACCTTTTAGATATGAAACTAAAATTACTATCACTACTCTTTCTTGCAGCTTTAGCTCCTGCTATGGCTCAGGAATATCAGCATGCTTCAGCATCCAAAAAAATCAATGGCGACCAAGCGTATATGCTTCCTAAGGCAGCCTTAAATATTGAAGTTTCAATAGATAAGACTACCCTAGTACCGGGATCACTAAAAACCGTTTACGATAAAGACCAGTTTCCCTTATTAAAGAGAAAATATGGTGTAGACTTCGAAAAGTATAATAATTCAAGATCCAAAAACCCCTATGTTACTTATAGTATTGCCGAAGATTCCATAAAAATTAATCTAAAGTCAATGCCGGATTACAGCAAGATTTATTATGTCAATCCCAAAGCAAAATGGAACAAAAACCAGGTAGTTTCTTTTACCTACGGCGCAGACGGCATTTTAACCGAAGGGGAATCAAGTGTAGAGAACAAAACCTTTGACATTGTCGTTAAGGGACTCTCTGGATTGAGTGCAATTGTTGGTGCTGCGCTTAAAGATGCAGGGACTCAATCGACTGATTATACAATTCCAACAAATATTAAGGAGCTCGACGAAGCCCTTCTAAAATTCAATACACTTGAAGATCAAATCAATTACGATATTTACAAGGATCTTAAGAAGCGTTATGAAAAAGAGTATTCTGCAATTTTTGCTGACCTTTTTTATAAAGAAAAAAAAGAGACTAAGGCTGTTAAATTTATTTACGTTCCCTCATCCTCGACCCCTGTCAACACTCCTGTACCACTTTTCAAATTCGACAATGCAAAGGGCGAGCTCGTCTTTAATAATGCGCTGCAGAGCCAGATTATTATTAGTGAGGCCATTTTTGACAGTAATACTGGTTCATCTTATAATCTTTATTATGACAAGCTCTCTGAACAACAATCTGACTACTATACACCAAGATCAGATTCTAATACAGGCTTTGCCTACAACATACCATTGTCGGTATTTCTCAAGCTGACAAACCCCAAAGCTAAAATTCTTTATTATGAACCTGCCAAAATTCCACAGTTGGGAATTGTTGGATTTACCAATACAAGAAAGGAGAAACTGATATTCCAGCTAGATCCTCTAACGGGGGAGCTCAAAAAGTTATCTATAGAAGGAAAGGCTATATCCACAGATCAAACTGGTAGTGTTAGTCCTTTAGTTACTGACATTATAGCTACAGCCAAAGGAGATACTGATGCTACAAAGCTTGAAAAAGAAGTCAAACAGCTTGAGATGGAGATAAAGAAAAGAAATTTACTCAAAGAGCTTGAGATACAATAACACATTATTCATATTATTCGATGCTTTAAAAAAAGCGTTAATAAGCTGAATATTAAAAAATATGCAATTTATATTAGATTCTTAATTCCTAGTTCTTGCACAATTCTTTTATAAAATCCCTAAAATAGAATCCTTAAAATTCTATATCTTCCAGAAAGAATATAAAATCAAAAGCAGAATAAGGAACAAGAAATCTAAGAATAACAATGATATCTGACGGGGCTCTATATAGATTAAAAGCCCGCCGTTTGTATCCACCACTGCCACCGTATAACCATATTGGTTCTTCCTGAATTCATGGTCGCGATACTCCAGCAGTTTAACAAGGGCGTCCATAAAAGGGAATGCTCTGGACATCAGCGCGCCAGCCACATTCAGTGAAATTCCCTCCTTATCAGGCTCCCAGTATCTTTTCTTTTTATCGCGTTTATCCCAGCTGTCTTTGGTGATCTGTATAAGCCTGTGAGGTTTTGTGAGTTTCTCCCCGACGATAAGGGGCGCCTTTGGATCTTTTTCAATTTCTCTGGTACGCAGTACTATTGGTGACGGAACCGGTGTATGTTTTTGGGTTTCAAACTTTTTTATAAGAATTTCTATTGTCTCAGACCCTGTATAATTCTGCGGTAATTTGGTCTTCCACTCCCTGCCGTGTTTCACCTGTATCCAGTAGCTGGCGTAAGGCACCGGCACCTGCAGTTCTGTACAAGCTGCCCGCAGGCTGTAACTGGAGATACCATAAAGCCTGGTAATCTTCTCCATGGTCTTTTGCCATACCAGATCATATAACTGCTCTTGTGTAAAAGTGATCGTTTTCATAGTATACTATAAAAGCATTATAAACGGGACAAATATCAATTGATAATATAACGTAAAAGAAAAATTATAAGGCGAAAACAAAAATTAAAGGGGAGTAAATCTTTCTTTTGATTATTAATTGACATCTGCGCTGTAATAGTTATTTCGTAATTCTTTTCCCAGAATTTTCATCGCACTAGAGATATCAAGGTGTATTTCTGCCAATAACTGATTACTTTCCTTAAGGTCGGAAGTATGGGACACTTTGAGCATTTTACCTGTCAAATTCCTGATTTCTTCCCGCACTTTCTCATTTTGAATACGTTCCAAATACATTAAAATACTCTGGACGGTAAACAGCAGTTCATTACTGTGTTCCGCATTCAATAACCCTTGCTGCCAATGTCCGCTGTTTTTAAGGTTTTGCAGATCCTCAACATATAGCAGAGATACAAGCCTGTGAGCTTTATAGGTGCTTTCCTGAATTTTTAAATAATTATCGCGTTGGAATTCCCGAAAAATTTCCTGACGCTTATAGGTTTCAAGGCTGTTTTGGTTTCTGGAAACATTTCTTGCATTTATTATTGTAGTGAGTATACTCGCTGAAGCCCCAACAACGGTGCCAACAAGGGTTCCTATAAAACCCCACGTAAGTGGATCCATATTTATAATTTTTAGTGCTGAATTTTCATGGTACTAAATTTAAGAATTAATTCCATATTAACGCAAAGACAGCACGGCGTTTTCCTTGTTCTGTGAAATATCTTTAAGGAGATGCACATTAATTATTTTACGAAATTCTTTGCATTTATAATTTGCCAGCTCTTCGTAAACCACTAAATTTATACATAAACTAAAATCGAAATTATGTATAAATCAGGAAATCCTAAAATTCAGGAATGCATTTTCAATATAGATATGGTTTGCAGGAGTATGTATTTATCATACGAAGAAATAGGGTCTTTAAAGCTATCACCAAAAAGTGCCATATACGGTGATGTCTTAAGATATCGCTATATTCAGTTGTGCACTATACTTGATGAATTTGAAATTTTGCACGGTATTGCAAAAAATGATCCTTATCTTAGAGATACCCTGTTTGTAATTTCTCCGGTAACCAAAGCATTAAGTAAATACAATGGAATAAAGCGGGCTAGAAATACCATGTTAGCCCATTTCAACCGAGATAAAAAAAAGCAATTTAATCCATGGTGGATTGCATTACGCGGTTTGAATTTGCCAGAAAACCACCAGGAAATTGAAGATATTTATCGGCACTTACATTTAATGAATATGTTTCTACTGGCAATATATTACGAAGATTTGAATGAAATTACAAATCGTATAAAGCCAGAATACGAAGAATTTTTTAAGCTTAGTGACCAAAAAAACAGGCGAGATTTAAATCCTGAGTTCTTTAAAAATGTTGCAAAAGAAGTGGAACAAAAAATGACGGAATGCGGCATTGCAAAACAGTTAATCGTCGATCCTGTCATGACAAGCCTTATGAGCAGAATTGAGCAAAGCAGAGCAAGAATCGAGCAAAACAAACCGTAAAACTTCTGAAACACGTACTTTTAAAATACTGCTTAAGATAAAATTAATCATTACTTTAGCTAAGAAAGTTTCTTCGACAAAGGAATTCTCATCGCTTTTGCATTAAACAATCACCAGAAATCTTTTTGCCCAAAAGGTATATAGACGTAATTCGGCTCAAATTCTTACAATGTCTCGTCATTAAACGATAACATTGCTGTTTTGAACGAAGTATTACAGGTAATTCAGAACATCAAAACAGATATAAAAATCACAAAATCTATTCTTTAAATGACCACACCAGAAATAGCCTTGTTTTCCACATGTATTGGAGCAGCTGCGGGAATATTGTCACAATTCGTTGCAAATGCACTGAAAGATAGAAGCGACAAGAAAAAAACAAAAATTGACCTAATTGCAGAAGAGCGCAAACTTACTTATATGATTTTATTAAACCAGGTAGGTTATCTTCAAACAGGCATGACTATAGAATACTATTATCAGTTAGCAGTTATTAATACAGAGAAAGAACAAAAAGACTTTAGTTTACAAAGGCATCATGAAGAGCTTAAAATGAGTAATTCCCTGCATGAACAATATTCCGCTCTGATAGGTGATTATTGTAAAAATATTTATAAGCTTATTTCGTATTTTGGTAATGAATCAGAACTTGAGAATATTATGCAAAAAATAATTAATGAGCCTCATCAGGATTTTACAGGAATGTTTAATAATGTGGAAAATTATGATGATTTATTTAACAAATACCACAAAGAACATCAATCAGCCTCTGTCAAACTTGAAATCTATAAATCCTATTTCTATGAAATGCGAGAAATAATAGAACGACTTTCAAGAAAATAGCAATTAGTCCGCCTTGAATAAATTGGTATAAATACCCGCTTAGGAAAATGACAATAATTATCCTTTGCTTGAAATCTGATAGTTATACCTCGTATTATAAACTACTGGCAATTGTGCAAAAAGTAATTTTTTGAAATGAAAAATTATAATTTCCTTTTTTTTGCAAGTTATAAAATGATATGGGGTTATTTGACTTACCACAACCAATTGAAAAAAACAGGTATAAGTACGTGGAATTTAAAGCACAATATTTCTTATTTTAGAACAAAATAATTTTCCCTTCTAAAAGTGCTAACCACCATAAAACCTAAATCATGAAAATTGGAAAAAAACTCTTAATTATCAGCTTTATTCTCGTTGGACTTTCATTTCAACAAAGAGACAAATTTGTCGGTAAAGTTATAGTTGAATGGTTAGATGATGGAAGAAAAATGAAATTGCTTAAGGATTTCTCTTATATTGATCCCGCAGGAAAAACGTGGAAAACACCCTCTGGATCAGTCATTGATGGGGCTTCAATTCCAAAGCCATTTTGGTCTATTATCGGCGGGCCTTACGAAGAAAATTATAGAAGGGCTTCAGTTGTACATGATTTTTATTGTGAAAAGCCATATACGGAACCCTGTGAAGATGTTCATAAAATGTTTTACAATGCCTGTATCACAGAAGGAGTAAAAGAAATTAAAGCAAAATTAATGTATTTTGCTATTTTAGCCGGCGGACCAAAATGGGAATTGAATGCTAACAAAATGGCTGGTAATAAATCTAAATATATTCCCATCGAAGTTTATACACCTCAGGATAAACTTGAAGGTATTGCAAAATGGATTGAACAGAAAAACCCAACTACTGAAAAAATTGCAGATACAGTAAATCAAATTTCAATTGTTCAGGTAAAAAATAGTATCGAAAATTAATTCACATTAATGTCGCACCATTCTATTCACTAAATCCGATCTAAATTCATCTCTTCTGATATCCTGTTTAATTTTAATTTAGTAGTATATATTAACTAACATTATATACTGATACAATTTATGTAGTAATTAATTCAACTATTTATGATAAAAAAAATACATTTAATTTTAATTTATCTTTATATTTCAGGTATTTACGGTCAAAGAATGACATCTTTAGAATCATATTACTTACCACATGGTAATGATGTTTTTGAAATTCCCGAGGCTCGTGGAATTGAGCATTTAAACAAGCGTCTTTATATTGTTCAAGGTTCTCCTTCTTTTCTGTTAGATAAAGGAGATCCTTATTCTCATCAAGTATATATTCTAAGTAAAAAAAAGACACCAAAAATTACAGCATTAACTTTTGCCGATATTAGCAATCTTCGTGGTGGAAGAAAACTGCTACTATTTGGATCTGGAAAAAATAAATCAAATAGAAAATTACTATTGAAGGATTGGCAGTGGGACTCAAGTCCAAGAGGCGAAATACTAAAAGAACAGACTGAATATCTCAATATTAATAAGTTTTACAAAAAAGTTTTACGAACTAGCAGGGGGCAGTTTAAAAAGATTAATATTACAGGTGCAACAACTGTTGGTTCAATCCTTATTTTGGCAAATGCTCGAAAAGATAATTCGTGGCGAGATAATTACCTAATCCTTACAACAATAGATTTCTTTCGATCAGAGCAATTTTTAATGCCTAGTTTTGCAGACATTAGAATTAGGAAAATTATACCAGGAGATAGGTCATCTGGAATTTTATCAATAAGAGGTTTAACATATATTCCACAAAATAAAACATTGATATATGTGGCAGTACAAAAAGAATCTAACGAAAAAGAGAAATCTTATATTGGTTGGATCAAAAATTTTGATAGTCAATTAAATTCGTTAGAATTAAAGCCTGACAATGTTTTTAGTGTGGAGTCCTTAAACCCGCGCCTTCTCGATAAAAGGGTTCAGGATATTGCTTTTATAAGTGCAAATGGAAATTTAATTACATTAGCACTATTATCAAAACAAAGCGTTGAAACAGTAATTTTAGATATAAAATAAATATGCCAAAATATATTTACAATTCGTATCTTGCTGAATCTGTGCGGCAAAATTATTCTGATGGGTTCTTTACAATTTTCAAACAGCTGCATCTAAAAAATATGTTTTGTTCTGGAAAATATTTTTAAGGCAATCGATAACTTAAACCTAGAATAAATAAAATATTATTCTCGCTTTCGGTTTTGTAAATATCAATTATTATATTGAAAATTTAAAAATAGCGGGGCTTGAGAAAGATAAATATAACAAGATACCAATGCTATTCTTTCCGGGACTTTTGCATGGAATTTCAAATTCCATTTTTATACTGGCAAGGTCGTCCTTGCCTGAAATAGAATATACAGTTATTGAAAAGACTAACATTGATCTTTACGAAGCAAAGCTTATTATCAAAAAATTTAATTCTAAACGTCCGTTTCTGACCTTCACGTAAATATAACACTTCGATCATTAATTTAAAAAGAACATTATCAAAGAAATAAAAATCTATATAAATCAGTGTGGCAGGTAATTATCTTTAAACAATAATTAAATGGCAGAAAGGTGCAGATATCGTTCAAATAATTATTCAGAATATAATCGAAAACCAAAGAAGAAATAATGAACTGCATATTTCGCCTTCCGAGCTAACAATCTTTGGATAATGAGAATAAAAATAACTAAAACTTATGAATTTTATAAAACAGATTGAAAGTGCTTTAACAGCTATCAATCAGGCAAGATTTCAAGATCTCATTAACCACCTCCTGCATTTACAGGGCAATAGGTTCATAGGAGCACCAGGATCCGTAACTGCGAAGGAAAAGACCAGTAAAGGAGCGCCTGATTCCTTTTTTGAAGAGCATGATAAATATATTTTTGTAGAGTGCACCACAAAAGACAAACTTGATGGTGCCAGAACTTTTATTGAGAAATTAGAAAAAGATGTCGAGCACTGTTTCGATGAAAATAAAACCAAGATTTCAAAAGAAAGGATACAAAAAATAATCTTAGCCTGCACTTCCAAAATAACCGCCGGCGAATACGACAAAATTAAGCAAAAAGTAAAACATTTCAATCTGGATACAAATCTTGAAATCCTGGATATACAGAATTTGCCTTTTTTGATTTATGATTTTCCAGGATTATCTGAACAATATCTTGGCGTTCAAATTATAAAAGGTGAAATTTACAGTCTTCCTGATTTTTTTTCTAAAACAGCTAAGGGGCTCCAGCCCTCTTTGACCAATTCTTTTCTTGGCCGTGAAGAAGAATTAAAACAGTCTCTCGACTATTTAATAAATACTGACATATTAGTTCTGCAGGGCCCGGCAGGGGTTGGGAAATCAAAACTCGCTACAAAAATTTTAGAGGAATCACAAGAAAATTTCATCCCAATTGTTATTCAAAGTTCAGCAGTGCCTTTATGGGATGATTTTGTTAATTTGTTTCAAAACAACAAGAATTATATCATTCTTTTCGATGATGCGAATAAATCTATACAAAACCTTGTCTATCTGCTAAATTTCATCCAAAAACCTAAGCTTAATAAATTAAAAGTAATTATAACTGTAAGAGATTATGTAAAACATCTGGTGTCTCAACAGTTAAAGGATTTTTCGTACAAGGAGTTAACAATCGATAAATTAAAAGACGAAGAAATCGAAAAAATAATTTTGAATGTTCTTCCCAATCTTCACTATTATTATGATATAAAAATAAAAATAGTTGAACTGTCTAAAGGTAATGCAAGAGTGGCACTAATGGCGACTTATTCAGTTACGCCAGAATCCGAAGTTAATTATTTAAACAGTCCTGTTCTTCTGTACGAAAAATATTTTGAAAAGGTAGCAGAAGAAATTGAAACGTTCAGCAGATCCGTTATCTTTAAAACTCTTGCTATAGTTTCTTTCTTTGGCACTTTGGACAGAAACAGTCCTGACTTAAAAGCAATTTTAAAATCGGATTTTGACATTGATTGGGATCAATTATGGACCGCAATTCTTGAACTTCATAGACATGAGATTTTAGATGTTTATTCGAATGAAATTGTCAAAGTTTCCGATCAGGTACTTGCTACTTATGCTTTCTATAAATGTTTTATTGACAGCAGTTCCAAGAGCATATCATACAAAGACTGGATTTCTGCCTTTATAGAAAAATATCCCACAAGAATTAAAAATACTTTAATAGAAGCTAACAATACTTTTGGATACCAACATGTACGAGATTCAGTTGTCGTAGATCTGGAAAAAATTAATTTAAATGAAGAAACAGATGCAAAATCATATGCGTTTCACTCTTTATTCTGGTTCTATACCGGTTATGATACATTGATATATCTAAAGGAATGGATTGATCATCTTACCGTGGAAAATATAAGAACTGATCTTACATTTACCTTTGAACATAATAACCACAGCCAAGCTTCTAAATATTTTGAATTACTGATCAACTTTTGGAATCATTCCAATGAGCTTTTAAAACCCTCTATAGAATTAGCGGTTGAATTAACCGCAAAACAGCCCGCAAGGTTACCCGAATTCTTAAAATTTATTAATGATTATTTCACTTATAAAATTGAAGATTTAAATAATGGATATCAAAGACAAAATTTGCTTTTTGACGTTTTAGAGAATGAAAACCGTTCACCACTGCATAAAGAGATTGCAGATGGGACATTGCTGAATATAGGCGAAGTTTTATTAGGCGGCCATTTTACAGAATTTAGATCAAAAGGGCTTACATATAATGTGGTAAATTTCAATTTATCTTATTCGCCTGCCCTTCATAAATTAAGGTCTCGGATTTACACTAAACTGCTAAATTCCTTTGAACTGAATCCAGAACAATTTGAAAAAATTCTAAATAAAATTATTTATCCAGGCGGTAATTTTCAGAAACAGGCATACTCGCAAGAACTTCCCTTTTTTAATAGGTTGATTGGCGAAAAGCTCTCTACTATCCACTACTCTCACTGCAGATTTGTGACACAGTTGTCTAAGAAAATATCAGCATTAGAGCTCCCTGTTCCTGATAACTGGAACCCCTTCATAAATTCAGAAATGATGGAACTTTCAAAGCTACTGAAAACGGATTTTCTCGAAGATCGAAATGGTAAATCCTGGCAGCAAAGAGAAGAAGCCAAAAGGCTGAAAATACATAATTTCATCAAAACTAAATCCTGGAATGAAATAAAAAGCTTACTATATGCAATTAATTCCTTGTTTGTACAGCAGAAAAACAGGGATATTTATCTTATCGAGGGAGGAATAACCGAAATTTTTATAGGAATTGCTCTTAAAAACAAAATGGAAATAAAAAAAGCTCTTGCCATTGCTTTCAATAATAAATTTTCATTTTCCATACAGCCGCGAGTAATTTATTTCCTTGTAAATAACCCTATTTTAGATACAGATGAACTTATAGATTTAATAGAAAAATCTAACTGCAGTTATAAAACATCCTGTCTAATAGCTCTTTTACAATATCTTACTGAAGATCAAGTTAATACAAAAACAATAAAACTTTTACTGAAAACTTTTAAATCTGACGATCATATATACACACATACATTAACTAATTATTTGAAATTTGATAGTCAATTCAACCTATTCAAAAACTCTTCTGATGAAACAGACTTACAAAATCATAATATAATTTCCTATCTGGTACAACTTATTCTCGAAAAAGAACCAACTAGGGCACATATGCTCGGTCATCACTTCTGCCGTGACTGTTATATTTATTTTACTGAACATCTACATCTTCTCAAATCTGCATATATAGTTTTAAAAAACGATGACAGGCATTTTGATTATGATGGCAAAGAACTAGAAGCTGTTCTAAAATTAGACAGTTTCTTTTTCGTTGAATATCTGGAACAAAAAGCTGCTAGCATGGATTTATTATCATTTCAACTTGATGGTTATAAACTTGACAGTATCTGGAAGCTTTCAAATTACAGCGAGGTCATTGACAAATCTCTGGCTGTAATAATTAATAAAATGCCTGTCTTTTCTAACTGGGAGCATGCATCTGTCGCAATGTTTACCTTTACAGATCAAAACAGTGAATTGCTTGAAAAAGCCTACAGTTTTATTTCTAATTTTATCGATAGCCATTTTAGAGAATCGCAGAGGATTCTAATGATTATGAATGTTGCTTTATATTGCTTCAATGATAAATTTATTTCCTTTCTAAAACAATTTATGCTGTTAAACGAAGATATCGAATCATTCAAATCCATATTGCTTACTAAATCAGGTGTTACAATGGGAAGTAGGGTTCCCTACATACAGAAAGAGATTGAATTCTCCCTTGAAATTGTTTCAATGGTAAAAGGTTTACCTGACGTATTAAAATATGCAGGACATATAAAATATCTTGAACAGCATATCCATTGGTTAAAAGAGGACATAAAAAAAGAGCAAAAAAGAGATTTTGAAGAATACTACGAATAATTTTGCTGGTCATTTTCTGTACTATATAGATTGAACTTAATGCCATTTTTGTTGCAAAAAAGCTAGGCTAATTTTGTAAAATATTTCAGCTTATCGAAATTTTATTTCGGCATCGCCGTACTTGGTCTTTAAGTTGACTTCAATCCGCTACAAAAAGTTAAGACATTTTCTAATTATATCTCACCAATATAAGTTTTGCGCAAAATAGTGGCGTATGGTCTTGGAGCTGATATCTTTTTGGCTACAAACAGTTAGGGCGGGTTTAAGATATTCACCACTTAAGTTTTGTTGTAAAATCGTAACACATGGAGTTTTTAAAAAACAGAACTAAGCACTATTAAAGCATGACGAGTTTAGATTCGAATATATTAACCTCTAAAAGTTTTGTGGCAGAATCGCGGCACATTGCATCTGAAGTGGATACTTTTTTTGCCACAAAAAGCCAAGACCAGACCTTTTATTTAAGTAAATAAATTACAAATTTTCTAATCCTATTTTATTGCAAGACAGGTCCCTGTGTTTTGGTTCTTGATTGATTTTCTGCTTCTGCAGCCGAACACCTTATTTGTTTTTTTGACTGGAAGCAATAACAGCTTTGTGAGAGAATTGTGGCTTATGGTATTTTAAAAACAAAAATTGAGTATTGATTACAAGTACAACAATTGGGTTGCAATTTGCAATTCTCCAAAGACAAAACAGGGCTGATCAGCAGCCCTAGCCCCGATAACAGTGGAAATCCTTTTGTGCCGGTGTTCGGCACAAAAGATTGCTTCGCCAGTTCGCTTGCGCTCGGGTGTAACGGATAGCGGGAAGAGCTCCTAAAAATAATACTAAAACTTAAAACTAACATCAAACCTAAAAAATAATAGCATATACAATTGACCATGATGATCCATTCAAATTAAATACAATCAACCATGATCACTCCTAAATCATATTCCCTCGGCAGTTCCTGATACGGGATTCATCCAGCCTAAAACTAAATCAGCTGATTCTAGGCAATAATAAAACAGCATCGCATCAGGAAAAGTAAAACAACTGATTCAAAACCTATTGCTGCGCAAATAAAAGATTCCCTATAGTATTCTTATATTCGCCAACAAGATTACTGCCTGCACAAAGCCGGCCAAAAAAAGCCCTACTGGCCATTTCAAGGAAAAAAAAGCAACTAAACAACAATCATTAAAATTCATTTTTATGACACTGGAATAAAAAATCCAAATAACAAGAGTAATAGACCAGCTAAATCCTTTAAATGAATTCTTCAAAGCAATAGAAAAAGATCAACGTATCAGCATTACCCATATTGGAATTTTTGCAGCATTACTACAATTAAGAACTACTGCAGGTTATATTAATCCTATTAAAGCATACAGGCATGAAATTATGAAGATTGCTAAAATAAGCGGCCCTGTTACCTGCCATAGATGTATCAGAGACCTGAATGATTACGGCTATATAAATTATCTCCCAAAAAGGAATAGAAATTAAAGTAGCACCATTTATTTCACCGTTTAAATATTTTTGTTGCCACAAAAATTAAAACGTTTTTTTACGATATTCACCATTATAAAGCTTCGGGCCAGAATCATGGCACAAGTGATTTTTATAAAAGATAAGTCCGGAGAAATTAAGGTATAAGCAGCTAGGTTCGTATATTTTATATATCAATAACTATTATAATATTTAGCACTAAGAGATTTGTGGCAAAATCGTGGCACTTGTTTTTTTTTGAAAAATAGAAAGCCTCAAAATCAAGACCTGCCGAGTTTAGGTTCGAAACTGCATTACGCTGTTTTTATTTTAGTTGTTTTATTTTGCTAACAGGTTCGAGTCCCGTTCCCGCTACAACGATAAAAGCTTCAGAGAAATCTGGAGCTTTTTTTGCTTATATAGTCTTGTAGAGATTTTGATTTTATTTAGCTCGCGAGCGGGATGCTGTTGCCCGCAGGAGCATAATGTTTTATATTTGTTTAAACAATTCTATTAATGCATTTTTTGTTGCAAGATGATGCGCAGTGTTTTCTGATGTTTTCCAGTCACCGTCGACAACTGAAAATTTTAAAATAACATTATTGTTATTGCTAATTGTCGATAAAACTTCGATAAATCCTAATATCACTGGTTTAATATATTCTTCATGGTATTTCGGAAGTTTTTCTTCTTTAGCTTCCCATCCATATGTATAACAATTAATAGGATTATTAGTCTTACTATATAGATCTCGAATATATTCTATTTTTTCATTATCTCTCTCAATATCTAATTTTATTTTGACTTTACCATATCTACCTGCATTCATTCTGTAAATCTCATTTTCTCCGTATAAGGGAAGTTTAGACAAATCTATTTCTCTCAAAAGATTATCTAAAATTTGATGATATTCACTTCCAAAAATTATTTCGCTCATTTTAAAAAATCTAAATTTTATTAAACCATAAAAAATATGGTTTTTAATAACTTAACTAAAAAGATAAAATGACATCCTTTTATATCATAGTTTAACTTTTTGTAAGCGAATATAAGGAATGTTTCTAATACAATTTATGAAGATAAAATTTCATTAACATCATAAACAAATTGGTTAGATAATTGAATGCTTCCCGCTACTAAGAGAAAAAGCTTCACAGAAATCTGGAGTTTTTTTTATGGAATAAATTTCAGCTCGCCGGACTTATATCCGCCGTGGCGGACAGGTTCGAGTCTTGTTCACGCTAATTTAAAGGAAATATAGAAAAACATTGATTTCTCTGGCTTTTGTGTTTTTCAGAACATTTACTTCATTTTTTAAACAAAAAAACTTGTGCTTGCAAGGAGAAATGCCCAAATCTCACTCAGGTCACATTTATTAAAAAAGTAACCAATCTAAAGATTCGAGCTTCTTTTTTATTTAATTGCATGACTTTAATTGAGTTTGAAATTCCAGAAATATGTTAATTTTTGACACAATGAGGTTTCCCGTAAAGATTTATAATAACAAAAAGTAATATTTACATTTTATTACAATTACTAATTACAAATCGATTTTATTAACATTAAATATGACTTTTATTCAGTTACTAATAAATTTCATCACTAATCACTATAATCAGTAGCCTATTATGAAAAACATCTTCACATTGTTGTTGTTTGGCACATTTTTTATTTCTAATGCGCAAGACAAAATTAAATTTACCTATGATCCATTTACAGGTAGCCAGCTTACTAGGGAGCTTTGTCTTAATTGTCTTCCAATTGCTGGAAAACAAGCCAAAGAAATCAAAGAAATTGAAGCTTTGACCAATGAAGATTTACAGAAATTTTCTCCGGAAGATGCTATTTCGTACTATCCAAATCCTGTAAGGGAAGAACTCTATTTAAAATGGGAATTGATCAATGAAAACTCTGTTTCTTCTGTTTTGGTTTTCTCTGTTACCGGACAAGTTTTAAAAAACTATACGGGATTTGACAGAATAAATAATGTTAATATTCCTTTTCAGGAATTCGGCAGTGGTATTTATTTGGTACAGGTAAATTATGCCAATGGAGAATCAAAAACTATTAAAATTATCAAAAAATAAATATATGAAAAAACTTTACTCTACAATTCTATTTTTCATTATAACATTTTTCATCTCTGCCCAAAATCACGAAGGTAATGCAGCGTATAATAAAGAGGTTGAAACTGTAAAAGAAAATCTTACAGGTAAATCAAGTTTAACAGCAAGACCAATTGCTGTTAACACTTCACCTTCAGGTACTTCTACGGAAGTAGGTGTTACTGAAGGAGCACTGAACGTGTCTTTAAACGGAAGCGCCAGTTATACAATTCCTATACTGGTGCCGCCTGGAATAAATGGCGTAGAACCTCAGATAAGCATAAATTATAATAGTCAAAGAGGTCTTGGAGGCACAGCAGCTAAAGGCTGGGATATAGGAGGAGTATCTTCGATTACCAGAATACCGGCTACCAAATTTCATGACCTAAAAATTGATCCGGTAGATTTCAATAGTTTAGACAGGTTTGCTTTAGATGGACAACGCCTTATTGTAAAAAATGGCTCTTCAGCGTACGGAGGCGACGGTACTGTTTATGAAACAGAATATTTCTCAAATATAAAAGTAACTTCTTATGGTGTACATCCTAGCGGTGCGAATTATGGTCCTCTATATTTTTTAGTAGAGTATCCAAATGGCACGAAAGCCTATTTCGGAAATTCTACAGATTCAAGATCAGTAATGGATTGGTCAATTACTGCTATTGATAACCCACAGGGGATTCGTATTAGTTATACTTATATCAATTCAAACAATTCTTTGTACATCGATTCAATAAAATATGGTGGACTTACTCCATCAACTCCAATTAATGAGATTAAATTTGTTTATGCTCCAAAGATTGTGGCTGAAGACAGCTATGTAGGTGGGGTAAATATTAAAAGAGATAAAAATTTAACCAATATAAATGTAAGTGGAAACGGTATTGGCTTCCGAAACTATGTTTTTGATAATAAAGATCAGATTAAAACTGTTACAGAAAAAAATGGAGATAACACAAAAAGTTATAATCCAATAATTTTTGATTATGATTATAGTTCGGCTAGTACAATCTCTTACAAAAATGGAAATAACAGATTAGATGTGGGAAATATTCTTAGCACAAATGCAAGTACGGTATCAGGAGATTTTGACGGAGACGGTAACATGGATTTTATTTTATATCCCACTACAGGATCTTCTGCGAAAGCTAAATACTGGGTATATGCAGATACAAATCCAAGTACACCTTATAGCATGAGTATACCACATAATGTTGGTAACTTTCAAGACATATTTCCTGCTACTTATCTAGATTCTGGAAATAGACTGGTCTCTACCCAGGGTTGGACTGTTGTAAAAGAGGATAGCTTTACAACATATCACTTAAATTCGACCTGGGGAGTTTTACAAAATGATCAAAAAATGTATACATTCCCAAAATTTATCCTCAGATATTTCTATCCCTGTGATTTAGATGATCCAGTAAGTAGAGTAGCAAATTCGGATTCAGGTGCAAAAACAGCTACTACCACTAAAGAAGGTTACATCGAGAAAGATGTGCCTAAGATTTATATTAGTGGCGATTTTAACGGAGATGGGTTAACGGACGCAGTTGTAATAGAAAAATCCGTTACTTACACTATGTCTCTTGACTGTACCAGAACAATATCCCAAACTTCTACCGGAGGGACATCCTATTTTGTTAACCTTGATAAAAGAATCACTACTAATTTTGTAAACCATTCAGGAAATCTGCGCACGACAAATAATAGCAAGTTTATGGTTGCAGATTTCAACGATGATGGCAAGTCTGATATTTATGTTTTTGATACTGGTAGCGTAAAAGTTTACGCCTTAAATGACAATAACCAATTTTACTTATTATTTCAAACAACTATAAACGATCCCAATATTATTCTTGACAGGCCTATTTTGATGGGAGATTATAATGGAGATGGAAAAACTGACTTTATGGTTCCAAAGGCATTTGATTCTCCCAATTGGTACAAATATATGTCAACAGGCAGTTCATTTGTAAAGGAAGAAAAAACAGGCCTTATTTTTAAGCAAAATGATTCTTTCAATACATTTAATTATTTTGCTATTGATTTTAATAATGATAGTAAAACAGATCTTATATGTGAAAAAAGCTTTGAAAATACAACTCGTACTCAGGGTTCACTTACTATTAATTGTTATATAAGTGAGAATGGATCTTTTTCTCCGGTTCCGGGAAGTTCACTAGCTACAAGCCCATTGCAGGCGGGTGTCAATATTTACGCTCTTCCTGTTTATTTACCCATGTACCGTCAAACTTTAAACAATGGCTACATTAACACTGTTTTACAGGTTGCTTTTCTGAATCAGGATAAAATTCATTTTTTTTCTGCTGAAAGTGATTTGATAAAAGATAATTTATTAACTAATATCAGAACAGGAAATGGTGTGGAGCAAGCAGTAACTTACATTCCATTGAATTCAAATTATAAAAATACCTACAACAGTATTTATAATCCAAGTGTAAATACAGCAAATTACCCTTATTTAGATATTAAAGTTAATCCAAGTTTATATGTAGTATCTAAAATCGAACAGAAAAGTAAAGATACATACAAGAAAAGATGGTTTGGCTACTATGGTGCAGTTTCGAATGTAGAAGGACTTGGATTTGTGGGATTTCGAGCGGTGACACAAACTAATTGGCATGATGATAACACAGTAATTTTTACAGATATCTATAAGAACGATATTAATTTAAGAGGGGCTAATATTGAAAGCATAACTGTGCCTTATCTATCCTATCCATATGAAGGAATATCACCTACTAATTTTATAGCAAAATCCATCAGTGCTTACAGCAATACAGTAGAAAACCCACTGCAAGGCAATAAAGTTTTTAAGCTTAAAACCACAAACATCAAACAATTTAATACTTTAAATGGCACCAATACAGAGATTAAAGATATTCTATATGATGCCTATAATAATATAACATCATCTACTACAGTCTCAGGAGAAACATCAGCCCTTGCTGTTAAAACTGAAAAAACAGATATTAGTTATGAAACCCCAAAAACGAATCCATTGTTCTTATTGGGAAGACCTGTAACCAAGACTCAAAGTGTGACAGCAGATGGAAACACAATGGCAATGACTGAGAAGTATACTTACAACGCCCAAGAGTTACTTTCTACTACTGAAAAAAATGCTATTGGAACACCGGCAATAACAGAAAAGTATGATTATGATTCTTATGGTAATATCACCCAAAATACCATCATTCCACCTCTTCCTTTGTTACCAAGGGTCACTAAATATGCTTATGATACGACTAAAAGATTTGTAAAGACAATAACAGACAATGATAATCTGGTTACTTCTTTTGAGTATTACTCCAATGGATTATTAAAAAAAGAAACAGATCCCTATTCCCTTTCACGATCATATACCTATGATTCATGGTTTAAAAATTTAACCATTACGGACGACCTATTAAATAATGTTATTTCCAATGTTTATAGTAGAAGTATTGAGAAGACTATAGTTACCACAACAGTTTCGGCCCCAGGTCTTGATACAAGTGTGACTGAAGAAACATTTGACGATTTGGGCAGGAAAATAAAATCTGGAGCAAAAGATCTAAATGGAAATTTCTCGTATGTTTCTTATTTGCATGATATTTATGACCGAAATTATAAAGTAAGCGAGCCTTATAGTGGAACATCGCCTTCTCAATGGAATGAGGTAAAATTTGATGATTACGGGCGAAATACTCAGAGCATATTGTTTAATGGTAGAAATACCTCTATTTCCTACCCGCCTTCAAGTCTAAAAGCAATTCTGATTGATGGATCAAAATCCAAAACCACTATCCAAAATGCTGCAGGAAACATGACCTCTACTGATGAAACTTTGGGAGGAATGATTTCTTATAATTATTTTGCCAATGGCGCCTTGAGAAAAACTTCTTATAATGGTGTAGCTATAAACATGGAGCAAGATGGTTGGGGGCAAAAAACTAAATTAATTGATCCCTCGGCTGGAACTTACAATTATAATTATAACGATTTAGGGGAACTAATGACTGAAACCATTGATGGTGCAGGCATTATTACTTCTATCTTTCGTGACAACAGTGGCAGGTCTACAAAGAAAACGATTGTAGGCCCTACAACACATATCGAAATCAACTATACCTATGAAGGGAATTTACCTTTAACAATTGAATATGTGGATCTTAATGAACCAACTGGGACCAATAAAACCACAACTACAATAACATATGATACTTATAAAAGAATTTTCTCTATTGTTGAGTATAAATCAGGTGTTAGCAAATTTACTACGAGTTACACTTATGACAATCTAAATCGAATTCTTACTATAACAAAATTAGCAGAAATTGGTGGTCGAAGCAATAGTGTTAAAACAAAAAATGTCTATAAAAATGGAAGTTTACATCAAATCAGAGATTTTGAAACGAGTAAAATATTATGGCAGACCAATATTTTGAATGAGAAAGGTCAGATAAAAGAGAGTGAAACCGGAAATGGAATAAAAACTACTAATACTTATGATCCTAGTACAGGGTATTTATCTTCCATACAGTATGATAAAACAACCACTCCAACATCAAACATTTTAACCCTTACAACAAATTTTGATAAAAATACAGATTATTTAAGCAACCGAATTAATAGTGCTTTTGGTGATTATACAGAAACGTTTAAATATGATGAAATTGGCAGGTTAAAAGAATTCACGAACAGATTAGGTAATCTCGAAACCCAAACCTATGATGTTTCTGGAAAAATAACAGGCAATAATTTAGGTACATACAGCTATGACGCTACCAAACCCTATCAAAATACCTCGATAGCTCTTGCACCAGAAGCAACGGGTTATTATGCTAATAGAGAAGGAATATTTAACGATAGCATGGAAAACAGAACAGGCTGGTCAAGACAGGCATATAATCCACAATGTATTTCCTTTGATAATACTGTAGCTCATACAGGAAAAAATTCATTAAAAATTAACACTGCAGGACTACCAGGAAGCTATGTACAGTCAGATGTTTCAATATCAATTAATAATATAACCGATACTGAATACACCTTCTCAGGATGGATTTACAGTGATGGTCCTGCAAGTGGGTTAACAATGTTTATGCTAAAAGAAGGAGAAACTTTTTATTATACTAATTATAAATCGTCCAATACTAATGTAATCAATCAATGGCATCATATAAATGAAACTTTTTTAGTGCCAGCGAATATTCGAAATATAAGTTTAAGATTAGATAATTTAGAAAGTGGAAATGTTTGGTTTGACGATGTAGAAATTCGCAAAACAAGTGACCCTACTTCAACAGTAAGACATCTGAATGTGACATATAATGCATTTAAAAGTCCAATTCAAATCGAAGAAACAAACGTTGACAAAATAAGTTTTACTTATAATGACGATAATCAGCGTAGCACTATGTATTATGGCGGATTTCAAAATGAAAAATTAGACAGACCAATACGAAAACACTACTCTGCCGATGGTACTATGGAAGTTAAGGAAAATAGACTTACCAATACCTTTGAGTTTGTTACGTACATTGGTGGTGATGGATATAGCGCACCAATAGTTGCAAAAAGTGATGGAATTAATCTTCCAGATTATTTATATTTACACCGCGATTATCAAGGTACAATTCTAGCTATTACAAATAGCAATGGCGATTTAATTGAAAAACGTTTATTTGACGCTTGGGGAAGCATTATAAAAGTACAGGATGGAGCAGGTAGCACTCTGAATGGTTTAACAATTTTAGACCGTGGTTATACTGGACATGAGCATTTGCAAAGTGTAGGATTAATAAATATGAATGCCAGGCTATATGATCCTATGATTCATAGGTTTTTACAGGTAGATAATTTAATTCAGGATCCAACTAATACGCAGAATTATAACCAGTATGGCTATGTTTTAAATAATCCATTATTATATACAGACCCTAGTGGAAATAAATCTGAGCCAACAAGAGACTGTATAGATTGTGGATTAAGTAACACAGATCAAACTTTCATTGGAGCGGCAATTGGTACATTAGTCACCAATTGGGATAGCTGGAGAGTAAAGGATTGGGCAAACAGGAATATTAATGGACACAAGTTCAGTGAGTGGTGGAAAGGCAAAGTAAGTTTTAAAAATTTATTTGGGGGTGGGCATGACAATTCACCACCACCACCACCGCCAAATATGAGTAAATATGGAAACATCCAAATGCCAACTCAGCATAGTAGTTTTGGATTTAATTGGACATATCTATCTCAAGGTAAGCCAGGTGAGAGATTTATCTATACCATTGCTAATGGAATTAATACTACCGGGCAATATTTTATGGGGAGAAGTGTAGGAGATTATAGTATGCGTAATTTAGATGGTTCATCTACTTCTACAGATCAGGCAGTAATGGGATTGGTTGATGTGTATACTAATATAATGGGAGTAGCTGGAGTGAAAGTCGCTCTGTCTGAGGTAAAAGTGGCAAAAGGAGTAGGCGGATTTGGTTCTATGATGAATGCGGAAGAAGCAAACCTTTATTCTAAATATTGGACAAGAAATGCTCCAAAGCAAATTAGCCCTGGTGAAATAAGAACGGATTGGTTTAGAGTGAGTGGACGTACAGGAAGAACAGAAGCTTCTAGAGTGATTTACGATAATTATGGTCGTCAAATTTATAGAGTTGATTATTCTGATCACATGAGGTCTTTAAATCACAGTCTTCCACATTTACATCAACGTGAGTTTGGCATTGGCTATAGTTTTGGCAAAGAAACGGTATTTAACTTTTTTTAAAAAAAACATGAAATATATAAATAAATTAGAAGATATTTTAAAAGAATATAGTTATTGGAAACCAAATGATATAGCTTATATTAAAGAGATTCATTGGAACCAAGATGGTTTAAAAGTGATTTGTTATTTTCAATCAAGAAATAACAGGGAAATGTGGCCAGATTTAAATCAAAGTTTTATTGAACTTATACTTCATTTTGAAAATGTAAAAAATGTAAAACTCAATTTTAGTGGTTCGGGATTGTATTTTGTGTCAGGTTTTGATATTATAAATGTTTCTGAAGATGGACTGGAAAAAATAAATTTTTATATTCATGATTATGAAGATGAAAGCATTGAGTTTAGTTGCGAAAAAATTGAGGTTCTCTCAGTAGGGCAACCGTTTTTGTTAGATTTATAAGAAGACGTTATAAGCATCAGAATAAGAAACTTACAGAACTACGAGCTATTTATTGACATTGAAGATCCTGATGATATGAATCGATATATATTTAAAAAGCAATAATTTAGCATAGTCACAAAATTGATTTTAAAAGCTTGTAAAATTTAAATTTTCCAAGCTTTTTTCTCAAAAAAAGAATTAATAATGCACATCTAAAATCATACATCAACTGTTTTTGAACTATCTCAATACAAAGCACAAAAAGATGAACAGGATTATAAAAATCAATCAGATCCTGATATTGTTAATCTCGCAATAAAGGCATTAAAAAAGACAACACTATCTGAACGTGCATTTATGTCTTTATTTGGAAAAGGTCAAGCAAGTAATACTTATTTGCCATTAAACTTTGACGAGTCCCTCTTAAGTCGCCTTATAGATCTTGGACTTGTTAAGTTAAGTAATGACGTAATAGAAATAACCACATTAGGAAAATTTATACTCGCATTAATTCAAAGCGAAATATAATATTTCTTAATTAAAAACTAACAGAAAAAGAATGATTAAATTTCTAAAAAAGCACACCTTTATATCAATCTCAATCTTCTCTTTAATAATTTTAGTAATCCCTATTGTCTTATTCCTAAAGCATTTTGGAGGTAAAACAATTTCTAATGATTTAAGTGATTGGGCATCATTTGGTGACTATGTCAGTGGAACTATCAACACCATTCTATCCTTAAGCAGTTTAATTCTTCTAGGCTTATTGACCAGTACAATAAGTAAACAATCAAACGAGGAAAACAAGAAAGTCAATTTGCTTATAAAAAGATTAGATAGTTTTGAAAAACTAACAGATTTTTTACCAAAAATAACTCAAACCCTGACTGATATGGCTATTGATGTTACTGATATAACTTATGCTTTAGAAAATAAAGAAAATGATATTGATCGACTTGTACAAGAATTCGAAAAGAAAACAAGATTTTATACTGAATTGCAGGTATTTATACAGACTTTCGGACTTAGGTATGGTCATTTATACAGTTATAATTTTGAATCTGATGAATTCCAGTCTCTAGCTGAAGACATAGTTCCGACTTGTGATTATTTTACAGCGATGACATTCCAATTAAAAAGAAGAACTCACGGTTATCCTGCAGTTCCAGATGATAGATTTAATCACTTTCTAACTACTTTTGGAAAAGTTATTGACCAATTAAGATCTGAACTATATTAAAACTTTATTTATATTTTTCAGCACACTCCATACATCCAAAACCCACTAGCCCCGATAGCAGTAAAAATCCTTTTGTGTCGGGTTTCGGCACAAAAGATTGCTTCGCCAGTTCGCTGGCGCTCGGGTGCAACGGATAGCGGGAAAAAGCTCAAAAAAGAAAACATTACATACAATCAACTATGATGATCACTATAAATTAGATTATGGTAACCTATTAATTCAGTCCATGCAGAATTCCGCACACTTCTACCATGGGTTTATATGAATCGCAGCTATATGGCCTAAAAAAATAAAACAAAAACCCATAGCGGTAATTCTATGACTCTCAGATGATTTAAAAAAAACAACCCCAAACCAGAAAAAATACTTAATCACTAAAACCCCTCAACCCTTGACAGGCCTCAACTTTTTACCTATTTTTACCCCATGACCCCAGAAGAAATAAAACGTTATTTTGAAGCCACTCCCCCGCCTGAGGAAGTGGAGTTAAAGCCATGGGCTAAAATCACAGATTCCCGGCTTTTCCTTAAAAGCTGTTTCCTTACTATATACCATTATAAAGGAGACCTTGAGATGTGCCCTGCCTGGTGGCATTTAAAAGAGTTTTACGTGCTTGTAAGACGAGGTTCAAAGGAAACTAAAAGCGAGAATCAATCTCAATAAAGCTAAAATAAGCGGCCCAGTTACCTATCATAGATGTATCAGAGACCTAAATGATTACGGTTATATCAATTATCTTCCAAAGAGAAATAGAAATCAGAAGAGCATAATTTATTTCACTCTTTAAGAGTTTACTAAAATTCTCAGTAAGATAGCAAAGCTGTTTTTATGAGAAACCTGAGTTCTTTATCTCACGAGCAGCTATTTTTTTGCCACAAAAAGTTTAGGTGTTTTTAAAAGATATTTCACCACTTTAAGTTTTGTGGCAGAATCGTGGCACATTGGTATATTGAAAAACACAAACACAACAAAACCAAGGCCTAACAAACTTAGGTTCGAATATATTATAAATTGTTTTCTTAGTATACTTTATTCTTTCAAAAAACATTAAAATCGATAATCAATTTTGAAAAGAATGTAGCGAGGCAGAATCCTGTATTCAGTTTTTGAAGTAAACACATCGCTTATGTAAGTCTGCCTAAAAGTTTTAGTATTAAATAAGTTGTTAGCTGATAATGATAAAGAAATTTTGTCTTTCTTTAATTTATAATTTGCACTAATATCAAGAAAAAAATATTTATTATTTTGAACATTTAAATTACCAAAATAATATCTTTCCGCTTGAATTTCAGCATTCAAATCTTTTGTAAAACTAAGTAAAAGATCAAAAAAAGTAATGTTATCAGTATTCTTATTTACAATTGATGTTGTAATTTTATTCATTGTCCATTTACTTCCTATGTGATAATTCAAAAAACCTTTAAAATTAGATCTCATTTCTATCCCGGGTACTAGTATTTCAGATTCCACTTCCCTTAATTCACTGTTGTTTACAATGTTTTTATAATTACTTTTTGAATAATTTGCATCAATTTTTAGATTAGATTTAATACTGCTAAAAAAATAACTTATATCAGCATCTACCCTAAACATAGACCTGTTTTTAATTATGATTTTTTCTAACTTTGAATAACTGGGCTGAATTTCAGAATTAGTGGAGAAAAAGTCAAAATTTTTATAGTAATAAATAGACGCATTTGATGAAAATTTACTTTCCCAGTTTCCAAGTCCATATCTGATAAATAATACTTGTGACTGCAGCTGATTAAATTGTCCAGTTCCTTTTTGAAAACTTTTATAACTTGTCAGTACATATCCATTGTAGACATCTAAAATTTTGGCATTTGTAGTATTATAAGAAAATGAAGCGCTGATTTTATTATTTTGATTGATCTGCCAGCTTAAAACAAAAGCGGGGTTAACAAATAAATTACTATTGTTTTCAGCAATTTCCGAAGTCTTGAGATCAGAAAACAACTGATGTAATTCCACTTTGGCTTCAAGTACAAATTTTCTAAAAAAATAATTGTATTTTGACTTGAGATAAAGATCCTGTGTCCCGAATTTTATCAGATTAGAATAATCAGCAGGTGCAGCAATATAATTATTGTTCTCTAAGAATTCTAGCTTCGAATTAAAATAATCATTTCTATTTTCATATCCCGCTTTAAATTCTAAAAGGTTTCCTTTTTCTTTTTTATCAAAGAAATGAGTTTCAAAACCAAAAAATTTCATCTGATCGTTACTTTTCTGAGTTAAATTATCTGCAGTAGTACCTTCTGGCAATAAATCTTCAAAAAGAAAAACGTTGTTATAATAATTTTGAGGCGTCCTTTCACCTATCAGTCTTCCAGTAAAAATTAAAACTTTATTGCTTTTAAATCTATTGGTATACACTGCCTTTTGATCTATAAGTTCTGTTTCCTCATGAAGCTTTTCTCTGGAATTTTCTTCATTAAAGATTAAATTTGTACTTGTATTCCTTATTTCTGAACTGTATTTACCTACATACTCAAAAGATTCGGTATTGGAAATATCATAGTTAAAATCTATTTTTCCAAAACCTATTTTTTTTTTCTTATTTAAATTATAATCCTCAAAATTACTGAACATGGTATTTTCAAAATGATATTCTTCTATTGATTTTCTGTAAAAATCATTTTTATCAGAATTGAAAAAACCCATAATTTTTATTTTTATTTTGGGAGTAATTGTCAAAATGGAATTTAGAGATGCCAGTTCCGCGTTATTAAAGTTGGTTCTTTCCTGCTTTAGATTGGGTTTTGAACTATTAAGACTCAGCAGTGTTTCAGAATTTTCATTGTCTCCAATACTGCTTATTCCATCTGAGCTGACTGGTCTTATTATGTAATCTATATCTCCTACAGCATCAACTCCTACATTGTTAAGATTTCCCAATAAGTAGAATTTTGCATTTTTGTCAAAAGACATTAAATTAGATCTCACGTCATACCTGTTCTCTGAGACAACACCATAACCCGTACTCATGTTCCCGAACCATTGGGATTTTATATCATCTTTTAAAGTAAGATTAAGGGCGACCTTATCACTATTCTCAATATTTTTTAACAATCGATTATTAGAATATCTTTTGTAAATTTCGATTTTATCAACTGTGGAGGCATTCAGGTTTTTGGTAAGAAGTTTATACCCATGCTCAAAAAAATCATCACCGGCTATCATTACCTTTTCAACTTCCTTATTACCAACTTTGATAGTTCCATTCTCTGAAATATTAAGTCCCGGTATTTTTCTCAATAAGTCTTCGACAACAGTTTCATTTCCCTGTGCAAATGCTTTTGCGTTGATTACTATTGTATCTCTTTTGACTGTAATTGGTTTTTCCGTTTTAATAACAACCTCGTTCAGAAAAGTTGTTTCATCTTCAAGAATTACATTTTGAACATATTTTTTGCCTGTTTCAATAGAAATTTGAAATACATTCGCCTTATACAATATAGCTGTAAAACTGATTTCATAACTACCCGGTTCCTCTACATCAAGGACGTAACTCCCATCTTTAAGTGTCCTTGTAAAAGCGTTAATTGAATTACTTCCTTTTAATTTAATAAATACGTTACTAAAAGAAATGGGGTTAGAATCCTTATCAAGGACAACTCCTCTAACAGAGCTTTGAGAATAGAGAGAATTAGCCGTTATAATTTGTACGAGCAAAACAAAAATAACCTGAATGTGTTTTATACTCAAAATTTCTATTTATTTTTTCTTTTCAGCTTCCCATTCATAAACTAGCTCTACACTTGTTCTGGTATCTGTTCCTCTTTCCATGGTTGTCCCGCGCGGCAATACTTTCATAATACGCGCATACATAATTTGTTTTTGTTTTTCTATTTCTTCAACAAATCCTTTTAATGTTATTTCTTTAGCATTTTTGACCATAAACCATGGGTTCTGGATCAGTGGACTCTATAAATAATTGAAAAAATTAGTATGCAGAGTTTTGGGGCAGAATCGTGGCACATTGAGTTTTTGAAAACTAGAAACCCAGTAAAATATGGCTCTAAGAATTTTAGGTTCGAATATTTAGAGATATAAATCAATCCCCTAAAAGTTCCTTAAATCTTAAAATATATTTTTCCAAATTTTATTAATAAAGTTATAGGATACTATCAAAATAACATTCATTTCAAAAAACTTTAAGAAAAAATAAGTCACAAGCTTTTTTTTTAAACAAAATCAATTGTAATCATTTAATCTTTTAAACCAGCCCGACGCCAGATCAATATCGTCCTGTGTCAGATTATGACCTGCATCAAGGTTAAAATGTGTCACATCAAAACTACTGTTGGAAAGAAGCTTTATATAATTCTCTGTATCATCTGCCCTGATTGTGGGATCATGAATGCCTGTAGTTATAAAGACGGGCGTTGCCGTTTTATCAGGAAGTGGCCCTTTGTTCTTAAAAGGCCGCATCGGTCTGAAAAGAATTGCACCTTCCAAAAAGTCAGGAGACAGCGTCAAAACCGCTCCTGCCATATTGGCTCCATTGGAATAGCCCAACGCCACTATTTTTGAGGAATCAAATTGATGTCTGAGAGAGAGTTTTTTGATAAACGCCACCATCTCACAGGAACGGAATTCAAGATCCTGCTCATCAAAAATCCCCATTGCAACTCTTCTGAAAAACCGCGGCATTCCATTCTCACTTACATTTCCGCGCAGGCTCAGAATATTAAATCCTGATCCAAAATAACCTGCCAGGGACAGCAAATCTTTTTCATCCCCTCCAGTGCCATGCAGCAACAGCATTGTTCTGGCCTTTGGATTTCCAGAAGGCTCATAAATATATTCGAGTTGCTCGTATTTCATCATAGTTAATTTATAGTAACAATACTTCTTTTATTTATCAAAATTATAAGCATCCGCCCTGATACGCATTGAACTGGAACAAGAAATTCTTTAATAGTACAGCATTTTATAAACAGTAAATAGTTTCCTGTAATTACTTAAAAAAGCAAAGTATTAACAAAATATAAGCTTCCCATATTTGTAACCTTTTGTCACATTATCCGATATGGACTGCTATTGGATGTCCTTTAATCTCTAAAAATAAAAAACCGTTGTTTCATAGAGGCTAAATGAGATTCCAAAAGCACGCCGTTTAAATACTAATTAAGTTATTAATTGCGTAGAATTATTATTCGAAATCAGGACCGAAAACGAAGCACATATTATTTACTAAAAAATTAAAAATCTTGTCCCAGTTCAATGCATGAGTTCTGCTTATTTCGCAAATTCGCCTAATAAACAAGCACTCAAAATCGCGTAACCTAAAGATTTAATCAAAAGGACTCTTGGGAATGGGAATATTTGTTGGCTTACGGCAAAATTGAGCTGCAGTTTATCAGCATTAAGAATACAAAACAATTAATACATGATTAAGATTTTATACATCGGAAGGCATGAAGATATTTTGCAGACTGTAGTACACCTGATAAATAAAGAAGAGGAATGGTTTGGGATAGGTGCCTACACAAAGCTGAGCAATGGCCTTATTTGAGGTACATAACTTTGACATTGTACTAATGGGCTGTGGCATAGAACCGGAAAGCGAGTCTTATCTAATTAGTTATTTTATTATAAACAGGCCCCAAACCAAAATTGTAAAGTATTCTGGCACAGAAAGGAGGCTTCTGAAAAACTAGATAACAAATGCGCATAGCGGAGAATTGCTACTGTAAATTTATACAGGGGAGCCACTTTTTTACTGGCTTTTTTCACTATTATAAGTGGAATGTTTAATGAGATTACCAAACGTTTTTTACTCAAAAATTAATACTATAAACACTATTTATGATTACTTACAAGAAAATGTTTTTACTGTCTTTAGTAGTGCTGTCTCTAACAGCCTGTAACAAAGAAAATGATTCGCAAATAGAAAAAGCTGACACTGCTGCTTACTTAAAAGACAACACTCCCGGCATAAAAACAGGCGGTGTAAAAATGGTCGAAATTACTACTCCGAAAGGCAAATTTAAAGTATGGACAAAACGTATCGGAAATAATCCAAAAATAAAAGTATTACTGCTTAATGGAGGACCAGGCGCAACACATGAATATTTTGAATGTATGGAAAGCTTTTTACCGGCTGAAGGCATTGAATTCATTTATTATGATCAGCTCGGAACTGGTAATTCGGATAATCCAAATGATCCTTCTTTTTGGGATCTTCCACGATTTGTAGATGAAATCGAGCAGGTGCGCAAGGCCTTAGAGCTTAATAAAGATAATTTTTATGTACTTGGTCATTCCTGGGGAGGAATTTTAGCGGCAGAATATGCACTGAAATACCAGCAAAACTTAAAGGGCTTGATTATTTCTAACATGATGATGAGTGCTATTGATTATAGTACGTACGCAAAAGATGTACTTGCAAAGCAAATGGACCCGGAAGTTTTAGCCCAGATAAGGGAAATTGAAAAAAATAAAGATTTTGCAAATCCAAAATACATGGAGTTATTGGTTCCGAATTTTTACAGCAAACACATTTTACGTATGGATGCAAACTTGTGGCCTGAACCCCTAAACCGTGCAATGGGTAAAATTAATCAGTCATTATATGTCACAATGCAGGGACCAAGTGAATTTGGACTTTCTGGAAAATTGGAAAAATGGGATATTAAAAATCAGCTTTCAAAAATTACCGTACCGACCTTATCAATAGGAGCGAAATATGACACAATGGATCCCAAGCATATGGAGTGGATCTCTACGCAGGTTCAAAATGGAACTTACCTGTATTGTGACAAAGGAAGCCATATGAGTATGTATGACGATCAGCAGACCTATATGAAAGGTTTAATTAAATTTTTGAAAGCTACTGAATAGTACGGCTTATAAAACTCTCTATAATAAACTGTTATATATTAATATTTTTTCACTATTACCAATAAGAGCTGTCCCGAGACCGCTCTTATTCTTTTACAATAGTTACGGTATAGTCTAATTCTGCTTTGCTTAAAAAATCTTTTATAAAATTGTGAACTTCAGATCTGTTTTTCTGACTGACCATGAAAGAATTAATATGAAATTCTTCATCATGATCCTCGATATGAATAATTTCTGTATATCCTTTAGAGATCAAACTTCCCTTTAATTTAATTATATTGATTTGGTCCTTGCTGTTTACCGCCTTAAGAACGAGTAATTTCATAGCGTCTTCCATGATGCATGTTATATTATATTATCTATTCTTAAAATTCAAAAAATAAAGGGCATGGATATTAAGTTTTTAATTTCCACACCCTTTAATTGACCCCCAAATCAATTCTAATAATCACCTTCTAAAAATAAGCAGTATGTATTTCTTTTAATCCAAAAAAAAACAAAGTTGTTATTACATTATTGTTAAACAAATTTAAACCGTTTGTATTGTTCTGCTTCTGCAATATTTTCACCAATAATTATAAAAATCAAAGATTGCTTAAGTAAATTCTTTCATGAAGAAATAAAAATATCATATATTATAAATTAAATTACAATAAGCCAAAAATAGAAAAGCCTTATAATTCAAGATGTGACATTGCTATTAAAATTTACATGTACTAAAAAAAACGGTTATTTCAGTTAAAAAAGATAGTTTAAAAGCGAAAATGCGCGTGCTTTTGTATCCGAAATATATTCTTAATTTTAGCTACGTTTTCCTCTCTGATTAAAAACTTATTAATTAAAGTACACATGAAAAAAAATTTACTCGTTACCACCCTTCTGTTACTTACGGTAAATGCTTTTACCCAAAAATTAAATAAAAAAGAGTTTGAGCAGGCAAAGAAAATCCTTCCGCTGGAAATGAACGAGGCAAAAAAAGCCAGACTGTTAAATCGGGTAGCAGTGTATTACATTATGAGGAATGAATCGCCAAATGATATTGACAGTTGCTCAGTACTTAACCGCCAATCATTAAATTTGGGAATAAAACTGAAATCAAAGAAGATTATTGCGGCATCCATGCTGATTGACGGTCAGATTGCAAATAGAAAACAAAACAAAATCCTGGCTCAAAGACTGAAAAAAAAGGCACTCGAATACGCCCAAAAAAATGGACTTAAAAATCAGGAAGCAGAAGCTTATGTAGACATGGCGTACGATTTTGGAAACGATTATAAAAGTGCATTGCCCTATATTGAAAAGGCAGGTCTATTATTTAAAGCATCGCATGACCCTTACGGCGAGTCAGAGACATATTACGACATTGCCTTTATCTATGAGGAATTTAAGAAGCCTGACAGCATCTTTAAATATTTACAGAAATCGATAAAAATAAAGAAAACAATACATAATTACGAACTTTACAAAGACTATAGCAATCTCACGAGATTTTACCTCAAACGGGGAAATTTTAAAGAAGCCCTCGACTATGGACTGCAGGCCGACATACTTGCGGAAAACGCAGATGCAGACCCAAAATGGCGGACACTTATATACAATCTCTTAGCATTAATTAATAATGCGCTAAATGATCAGGAAAAATCATTAGACTTTTTTAGAAAGTCTATTGAAATGGCAAAAAAAACAAAAAGTGCCATTTATCTTGAAACGATTCAGGTGAACACTGCCAAAAGTCTATATGATAACCGACAATACAAAGAGGCACTGGAAATACTAAAAACTGTTAAAGGTGATCCAGAAAAAGATTGTAAAGTGCGTAACCTTTCTCTGTACATGGTGCTTTATTCTTCAATAAAAAAATATGACATTGCTCGCAGCTATTATGCAATGCTTTTGAAATGTGATATGAGTGAAAAGCAGAAAGATTATGTATATCCGATAATTATTGACTATTTATTACAGACAGGGCAAGCAGCAAAAGCATATTCATTTCTCGATGTTATAAAAAAAATGCGGCAAGGCAGCAGTAATTTAAAAGCCATTTCAATAATTGAAAAAACTTCCTCAGAAATAGATTCGGCTACAGGTAATTTCCGTGGTGCATTTGAGCATTTTAAAATTTACAAATCCTTAAATGATTCCATTTTTAACACGAAAAGTGTAGAGCAGTACAATGACTTACAACTTAAGTATGACACAGATAAAAAGGATAAAAGTATAATTCTGCTTACACAGCAGGGGAGACTTCAAAAAGAAATAATCCGAAATGCTTCTATCCTCAGATATGCCTTCATTGGCAGTATTGCAGCACTGCTCCTATTTGTCTTATTATTATATAACCGATCAAGATTAAAACAGCGAGCGCATAAAAAATTAGAGTATAAACAGCAGCAAATCAATGAGCAGAACGAAGCGCTGAAAAAATTACTATCTGAAAAAGAATGGCTGGTGAAAGAAATTCACCATAGGGTAAAAAATAACCTTCAAATCGTAATTAGTCTGCTGGGCACACAATCAATGTACCTGGACAATGAAGAAGCGTTAATAGCTATACAAAGCAGCCAGCACCGAATGTATGCTATGTCCCTTATTCACCAAAAATTATATCAATCTGATGCAATTGCATTTATCGATATGTCATGGTATATTCAGGAACTTGTCAGCTATCTGAAAGAATCTTTTGTGGTAGATCAAAATATTGACTTCAAACTTGATCTTGAATGTATAGAACTTGACGTGGTGCAGGCTGTACCTCTGGGCCTTATCCTTAATGAAGCTATAAGTAATTCGATTAAATATGCATTTAAAGATAAGCAAAATGGGCAAATTAATATCTCACTGAAAAATACTGAATATAATTTTTATAAGCTCGTCATAGCAGATGATGGTATCGGACTTCCTGAAGGATTTGAATCACAGGAAAGAGAATCGCTGGGAATGAACCTCATGATCGGACTCACAGACCAATTAAATGGAAGCTTCGAACTTAAAAACGATAATGGGCTGGTTATAGTAATTACATTCGCAAAAAAGGATGATTTATTAAGTTCAGTAACGGATTTAAATAATGCTGATGCTACCACCTCAATTGGGGAATACTAATCAGTATATGAATATCGTGGTTGGCAGATTACGAAATAACGTAAAAATTAAAATCGCTTATTTTTACAAATAACTGATTACAAGTGTTTTAATATTTTGGATCTAAATTTGAAATACCCTTCGTAATTTTTAATCTTTAATATTAAAATTTATGAAATCGTTTCAAAGCTTACATGTTCCACATATTTTTTATTCTGGAACTACTCGGGAAAATCGCGTTATGATAAATGGAAATTATGATACTGGTATCATTTTTTCCAAAAACTTTTTATTTTGAAATCGAAATTCACGACTGTAAGAAAATTTACTGACAGTCTTGCATTTATGAATCTCCCCGTTTTTGATTACATTGACCGTGATGATTTTGCAATTGTACGCTTGGAAGAATTGGGTATGGCGCTTCCTTACCAGACAGCGGTTTACAGGCCGGATCATTTCAGCCTCATTGTAGTTTTGAATGGTACTGCCACGTACCTGGTCGGTGATAAAACTTTTGAACTTAGTAAAATGGACGTTCTTTTTATCCAACCTCATACTTTCATTTCGGGCAAGTGGGAAACTCTGGGCAACGCTTATAACATAAGTTTCAGTAAACAATTCCTTCTGCAGTTATTTACGGACGGCATTTATGAGATTCAAAAGTATAATCACGAAAAAGGATATGCTGTAACACTTTCAGATGATACTATGAAATACTTCGAATCCCTATGTATGGACATTTACAAGGAAGCAATTTCATCTGCCCCTTATAAATATGAAATCATCACAAATCTAGTTTATCATCTTTTTTTATTAGTCCGGAAAC